>Ga0114951_10000080_pt1 | contig 126239 bp, 77 predicted proteins | sample AM7aDNAmetaG_FD_88677 | JGI IMG/M metagenome (GOLD analysis project Ga0114951, IMG submission 88677) | Freshwater microbial communities from Finland to study Microbial Dark Matter (Phase II) - AM7a DNA metaG | ecosystem: Environmental > Aquatic > Freshwater > Lake | place: Finland: Lake Alinen... | reverse complement strand
GCGCCTTACAGTTGGGGGATCAGTTCCGGCCAAATGCCGGCGGGATTGAGTCTGAGCGGCAGCGGGACCATCAGCGGGACGCCGACGGCATTGGGGCTGTCCTGTTTTCGGGTTCGGGCCACGGGCGCTGATGGACTGGCGACGGATAAAGACCTTGTGTTGACGATCAGCGGGCCGCCCACGATCACGACCAGCAGCCCGTTGCCGGTGGGCACCGTGGGCGCGGCTTACAGCCAGACCTTAACGGCCAGTGGCGGCACGACGCCCTACTCATGGTCGCTGGTTGCCGGCAGTCTTCCTTCGGGCTTGAGTCTGAGCAGCGCAGGAGTGATCAGCGGCACGCCTGACACCGTGGCCGTCAACAGTTTCACCGTGCAGGTGACCGGCAGCGACGGGTTATCTGCAACAGCAGACTTTAGTCTGACGATCACTCCCACGCCTCAGCCGATGACCAACGTTATCAGTGGTGTCACCGTGAACTATCCTGACACTTACATGATCGGCTCCAACAACGGGTTCAATGGGCTGATCGTCACCAACGCGGGCGTCCTGACATCCGGTGGTGGCGTGATCGGCAATTCGGCCGTCTCCAGCACCAACTTCGCGCTGGTAACCGGTGCCGGCTCGCTCTGGAGCAATAGCGGCTCGCTCTTCATTGGCAGCACCGGTTCCTTCAACCAATTGATCATCACTAACGGCGGCCAAGTCATCGACAGCAATGGTTTTGTGGGCAACAACAACATTAGCAGCAGCAATAATACGGTCGTGGTGGCGGGCACCGGCAGCGTGTGGAGCAACAGCGCCTTTATCGTCATGGGAGGCACCGGCGCGTTCAATCGAATGACCATCGCCAACGGCGGCAAGGCGTATGACACTGGCAGCTATATCGGCAGCGGACCCAATTCCAGCAACAACGTGGTGACCGTCACGGGCGCCGGCAGCTACTGGAGCAACAATGTGATTCTCGCGATCGGTGGCAACGGAACCTTCAACCAGCTGATCATCACCAATGGCGGCGTGGTGTATAGCGGTTCTGGTTATGTCGGGAACAATCCCGCCGCCCGCGACAACGTGGCGGTGGTCACGGGCACGGGCAGCGTCTGGAACAGCGGTTCCATCCTCTATGTGGGCGACACCTCCGGGGGCAATCAACTGAATGTGTACAACGGCGGCGCGGTGTATAGCACGACCGGCTATGTGGGCTACTCCAGCAGCGCCACAAATGTGGCGTTGGTGACGGGCGCCGGCAGCCTTTGGAGCAACAGTTCCTTGATTGTGGGCAACAACGGTTCGGGCAACAACCTGATGATCAGCAATGGCGGCACCGTGTCGGCCACCAACCTCCTTGTCGGTGCCAGCAGTTACTCCACCGGCAATGTCATCGCCGTTTCCGGCGGCAACCTCTATGCCACCAACACCACGCGCAACGGCGCGCTGAATGTCAACTACGGCGCGCTCAACCTCAACAGCGGCACCGTGACAGCGAACCGGCTCCTGGCCGCCAACGGGGCCAACAGCGTGGTCAACTTCAACGGCGGCACGCTTAATAGCGGTGGCAGCACGGTCAACAACGGTTTGATCTTCCGAGTCGGCAACGGGACGAGCGCGGCCACGCTCGATCTGCTCGGCGGCGCACACTCGTTTGCCAACGGCCTCCTCATCAACACCAACGCAACCCTCACCGGCACGGGCGCCATCACCGGCTCCATCACCGATGCCGGTCTCATTGCCCCCGGCAACGGCCTTGGCGTCATCACTGACACCGGCAGCCTGACAATGCTCGGCGGCGGGGCGATGACCCTGGAACTGGGCGGCACCAACGCGTGGCTCTACGACCAGTTCGATCTCACGGGCGCGATCACCTTCGGCGGCACACTGACGGTGTCGTTGGTGAACGGGTATGCGCCGCAGGCAGGTGATCAGTTCAACCTGTTCGACTTCGGCAGCAGCGGCGGCGCGTTCAGCCAGACCAATCTGCCGACCTTGGGCGGATCCTTATTTTGGAACACCAGCTTGCTCTACAGCAGCGGCGTGATCTTCGCCGACAGCAACAGCACTTCCTCGTTGACCAATGTGGTTGTGATCAACGGAGTCACCTCCAACTACCCCGGCACCTACATGGTCGGCGTCAGCAGCGGATTCAACGGGCTGATCGTCACCAACGCGGGCATCCTGACATCTGGCGGTGGCGTCATCGGCAACTCGGCCAACGCCACCAACAACGCTGCGCTGGTGACGGGCGCCGGCTCGCTCTGGAGCAACAGTGGCACTTTTTACGTCGGCGCAACCGGCTCGTTCAACCAGTTGACGATTGCGAATGGCGGATGTGTGACGAACACCGACGGTTATATTGGCTACAACGCCACCGCCGGCAACAACGCAGCGTTTGTCACCGGCGCCGGCTCGATTTGGAACAACAGCGGTGGTCTTTATGTCGGCAACGGCGGTGCCAGCAACAGCCTGATCCTCGCCAGCGGCGGCACGGTGACTGCCACGAATGTCGTCATCGGCTCCAAGCCATCCACCGGCAACTTCATCACCGTTTCCGGCGGCAACCTCTACGCCACCAACGCCACCGGTAACGCCGCGCTGAATGTCAACTACGGCGCTCTCAACCTCAACAGCGGCACGGTGGCGGTAAACCAGTTCATCGTTACCAACGGGGCCAGCAGCGTGGTCAACTTCAACGGCGGCACGCTCAACAGCGGCGGCAGCACGGTCAACAACGGGGCGCTGTTCCAAGTCGGCAACGGCACCAGCGCGGCCACGTTTGATCTGCTTGGCGGCGCGCACAGCTTCGCCAATGGCCTCTTCATCAACACCAACGCCACGCTCACTGGCACCGGCGCCATTACCGGCTCCATCACCGATGCCGGCCTCATCGGCCCCGGCAACGGCCTTGGCGTCATCACCGATAGCGGCAACCTGACGATGCTGGGCAGCGGGACGATGGCGATGGAACTGGGTGGCACCAACGCGTGGCTTTACGACCAGTTCGATCTCACCGGCGCGCTCACCTTCGGCGGCACGCTGACGGTGTCGCTGCTCAACGGCTACACGCCACAGGCGGGCGACCGGTTTGACCTGTTCGACTTCGGCAGCAGCGGCGGGGCCTTCAGCCAGATCAATCTGCCGGGCCTGGCTTCCCAGTTGCATTGGGACACCAGCTTGCTCTACTCGAGCGGCGTGATCTTCGTCGACACCAACGGCGCCTCCTCGTTGACCAACATCGTGGTGATCAACGGAGTCACCTCCAACTACGCCGGCACCTACATGGTCGGCTCCACCGGCGGGTTCAATGGGCTGATCGTCACCAACGCGGGCATTCTGACCTCCGCCGGTGGCGTCATTGGCAACTCAGCTCTCGCCAGCAACAACTTCGCGCTGGTGACCGGTGCCGGCTCGCTCTGGAGCAACAGCGGTTCGCTCTACATTGGCAGCACCGGTTCCTTCAACCAACTGACCATCACCAACGGCGGCCGGGTCACCGACAGCAGTGGTTATCTGGGCTACGCCACCGGCAGCAGCAACAATACGGTGTCGGTCACCGGCGCAGGCAGCATTTGGAGCAACAATTCCACCTTGGCCGTTGGCGTCAACGGCGCGGGCAACCAACTGACGATTGCCAATGGCGGCGTGGTGTATGTTCCGAACGTCTTTGTCGGTCAAGCTTCCGGCTCCAGCAACAACACGGTCGTGGTGACGGGCGCCGGCAGCCTTTGGAACAACAGCACCTACTTCAACATAGGAAGCAACGGCTCGTTCAACCAGTTGACCATCGCCAACAGCGGCAAGGTGTATGGTCTCGGCTGTTATATAGGCAGTGGCACCACTTCCAGCAACAATCTGGTGACGGTCAGCGGTGCGGGCAGCTACTGGAGCAACAACGTGATTCTTGTCATAGGGGGCAACGGAACCTTCAACCAGATGATCATCACCAATGGCGGCGTGGTGTATAGCGCTCTTGGTTACATCGGGAACAATTCCACCGCCCGCGACAACGCGGCGCTGGTCACGGGCACGGGCAGCGTCTGGAACAGCGGTTCCATCCTCTATGTGGGCGACACCTCCGCGGGCAATCAACTGAATGTGGCCAACGGCGGGGCGGTATTTAGCGCGACCGGCTATGTGGGCTACTCCGGCAGCAGCACGAATGTAGCGCTGGTGACGGGCGCGGGCAGCCTGTGGAGCAACAGTTCCTTGATTGTGGGCAACAACGGTTCGGGCAACAGCCTGATGATTTCCAATGGAGGCACCGTGTCGGCCACCAACCTCGTGGTCGGCGCCAGTAGCTCCTCCACCGGCAATGTCATCGCCGTTTCCGGCGGCAACCTCTACGCCACCAACACCGCGGGCAGCGGCGCGCTGAATATCAACTACGGCGCGCTCAACCTCAACAGCGGCACCGTGACGGTGAACCGGTTCCTGGTCACCAACGGGGCCAATAGCGCGGTCAACTTCAACGGCGGCACGCTCAATAGCGGCGGCAGCTTCGTGTCCAACGGCTTGGCGTTGGTGGTGGGAAACACCGGCACCGGCGCGACGCTAAACCTGCTGGGCGGCAGTCATCTGTTCGCCAATGGTGTGACCGTGGGCAATGCGGGAGTGGCGAATGGCTTGGTGGTTGCCAAGGGAGCCGTGGCACGAAGTTTGGGCAACACGATTCTTGGCAACACCGGATCGGGCACCAACAACACCCTATTGGTGACCGACAGTGGTTCGCTTTGGAGCAACAGCGGCTCGCTGTATGTGGGCTACTCCGGCGCCGTCAGCAGCCTGATCATCACTAATGGCGGCATGCTGTATGACATGACTGGCTATGTTGGCAACGTTTCCAGTTCCAGCAACAACACGGTGCTGGTCAGCGGAACCAATTCCCTCTGGAAGAACAATAGCGATCTGTATGTTGGCTACCAGAGTTCGGGAAACCAGATGATCATCAACAGCGGCGCCGTGGTGAGCAACGCGGCGGGTTCGATCGGCAACTACATGGCCACCGGCATTCAGAACAACAACAGCGTGCTCGTGGACGGTGCGGGTTCGGCCTGGATCAGCACGAACGGACCCTTCTTAATGGCCCGGCGCGGCTCGAGCAACAGTCTGACGATCCGCAATGGCGGGCTGGTGTCCGCTCCGGGATTCCAGGCAGGCACGGAAGCCGAGGGAGACAACAACTATGTGACGATTGACGGCACCAACTCGAGACTGATCACCACCAGCGCCGATTTCCTCTTTGGCGGATTTGGCTACGGCAACGTGCTGCTGATCACCAACGGCGGCGCGGTGATGAGCGGCTCCAACAGTTGGTTTGGCATGCAATCGAGCGGTCAAAACAACCGGGCGACGGTGACGGGCGACGGGTCGGCATGGACGAGCGTGGGTTATCTCACCGTCGGCTGGTCCGGTTCGGGCAACACGCTGGCGGTGGCCAACGGCGGTCTGCTGTCGGACGCGGTCGGGTATGTGGGCAGCAACAGCTCGGCCAACAATAACGCGGTGCTGGTGACGGGCACCGGCTCCACATGGAGTAACAGCGCCAGCCTCTACGTCGGCTGGTCCGGTTCGGGCAACACGCTCACCAGCGCCAATGGCGGCGCAGTGACCGCTACGAATATCGTGATTGGCTATGCGTCGTCCAGCGGCAATCTCATTACGGTCGCCGGCGGTAGCCTCTACGCTACCAATGCCACTGGCGGCGGCGCGCTGAATGTCAACTACGGCACGTTCAACCTCAACAGCGGCACCGTGACGGTGAACCGGCTCATCGCCACCAACGGGGCCAACAGCGTGGTCAACTTTAACGGCGGCACGCTCACCAGCAGCGGCACGATCATTTCCAATGGAACGCAGTTCGTCGTGGGCAACGGCAGCAGCGTGGCCACAATGAAGCTGGTGGGCGGCACCAACGTGTTTGCCAGCGGGTTAATGATTGCGGCCAATGCCTCAGTGACCAATATGGCGACACTGATCGCGCCCAGCATGGTGGTCAACGCTGCCGGGCTGTTTGCGATGACTGGTGGTCTCGCTGCGGTGAACGTCGTGACCAACGCCGGCACCTTCAGCTTCCGAGGCGGATCATTCAACCTGACTTCCTTCGACAACACGGGACTGTTCGAGGTTTGGAACAACCTGACGGTCGGCCCGGCGGCCAGCCTGGCCAACCGCGACGGCGGCGACGTGCGTCTGGTGTCCAACGCCACGGTGAATGTCTCCGGCAGCTTGGTCATTACCAATGCCACGCTGGAGTTTGCCGGCGCCAGCACCGCCGCCACGCCGTTCCTGCCGGGCGTCACCTTCCAGAACGCCAGCGTCATCAAATGGGCCGGCTACGGCGGCAGCTTCGGCAACCACGCCATTACCGGCGACCTCGATCTCGATCTTCCCTCCGGACCGGGCCTGATGCGCGGCATTGTGGACAACGCCAGTTTGACCATTGGCGGCGGCAACGGGCAGTTGTCTGTGGGCAGCAACAACCCCTTCTCCCTCACGGTTACCAACGGCGGCCAGGTGATCAACGGCGACGGTTGGGTTGGCTGCACCGCCGCGTCCAGCAACAGCACCGTGCTCGTCACCGGCGCCGGTTCTCTCTGGAGCAACGCCGGCGTGCTGACCATCGGGCAGGGCGCGCCGGGCAATCAGGTGACCCTGGCCAATGGCGGACAGATTGATGCCGTCGTGTTCAGCAACTTTAGCGGCAGCATCTTCAGCATGTCGGGCGGCAGCGCCGTCTTTCCTCTTGTGTATAACGCCGGCACAATCAGCCAGACCGGCGGTGAACAGGACGTGACCTATGGCACCAACTCCGGCGTCTGGACCGTTGCCAGTGGCGGATTACTGGAAGTGCGGAACAACCTGACGATCAGCCCGGCGGGCGGTCTGACCAACTATGACGGCGGCAACGTGCGGCTGGTGTCCAATGCCACGGTCAATGTCTCCGGCAGTCTCGTCATCACCAACGCCACGCTGGAGTTTGCCGGTGCCAGCGTCCTCGCCACGCCGTTCCTGCCGGGCATCACCTTCCAGAACGCCAGCGCCATCAAGTGGGCCGGCTACGGCGGCAGTTTTGGCACCCATGTCATTACCGGCAACCTCAACCTCGATCTTCCCTCTGGACCGGGCCTGATGCGCGGCATCGTAGACAACTCCAGCCTGACCGTCGGCAGCGGCAGCGGGCTGTTGTATGTCGGCAGCAACAATCTCGACTCCCTGACCATCACCAACGGCGGACGCGTGGTGAACTACGCAGGTTTCGTGGGGTACACTGCCTTGTCGAGTAATAACAGTGTGTTTGTCAGCGGCAGCGGTTCGCTCTGGAGCAATGCCAGCGATCTGGTCATAGGGGTCTCCGGCTCGGGCAATCAGATGACGATCAACAATGGTGCCCAAGTGCTCAGCGATAACGGCAACGCGGGCTTTTTCGATGGAGCGAGCAACAACGTGGTGCTGGTCAGCGGCGCCGGTTCGGTCTGGAGCAACAGCAGCGACTTCTGGATGGGTGTGTTCGGTTCCGGCAACCAACTGACCATCACGAATGGAGGCAGAGTGGTCAACGGCAACGGTTACGTGGGCGCAATGGCCGGCGCGAACAGCAACGCGGTCTGGGTCAGCGGTGCCGGCTCGGTCTGGAGCAACAGCGCGGATTTGTATGTGAGTGAAGACAACAACTGGGGCAACAGCGTGACCATCGCCAACGGTGGGCAGGTAGTCAGTGCCAATGGCCACATCGGTGCCTTCAGCAGCGGTTCGAGCAACAATTGGGTTATGGTAACGGGTGCCGGTTCACTCTGGCGCAACACCGCCAATCTGGATGTGGGCGAGACCGGTCCGGGTAATCTTCTGACGATCAGTAACGGCGGCATTGTCTCGGCCACCAACATCGTCGTCGGCGCCATCCCCTCCTCCACCGGCAACGTCGTCACCGTTTCCGGCGGCTATCTCTACGCCACCAACAGCGCCGGCGGCGGCGCGATCAATGTCCTCTACGGCACGCTCAACCTCAACAGTGGCACGGTGGCCGTGGACCGGCTGCTGCTGACCAACTTCGCCAACAGCGTCTTCAACCTCAACGGCGGCGTGCTCCAAGCGGGCCAGGTGTTCTCCTCTCAGCCGCTGACGGTCAACGGCGGCACGTTGTCGCTGGCGGGCTCTTTCGTGAACTTGTCGGGTGGCACTTTCCAGTTGAACAGCGGAGGCGTGATCGTGCCCGGCTCGGTGAACAACCAGGGGATGTTCATCCAGAATGGCGGGCTGTTCGATCCGCTGGTGTTCACCAACAGCGGCACCTTCATTCTCAACAGCGGCACGAACATGGACGGGGTGTTCCTGAACCTCGCTTCCGGCACAGTGTCGCAGACCGCCGGCGAGCACGACGTGAACGTGGCGACCAACTACGGCTCGTGGACGATTTCCGGCGGTGTGGCCAACCTGACCAATCTGGTGATTGACGGCGGCGGCGTCTTTACCAACGCCGGCGGTCTGCTCGTCTCGACCAACGCGTCCGGGACGGGCGGCATGGGCGTGCACAACGGCACGCTGGCACTTATCAGCGGCACGGTGACGGTCAACCAGTTCTTTGCCACCAACGGGGCCAACAGCGTCATCAGCTTCAACGGCGGCACCCTCAACAGTGGCGGCACGATCATAAATAACGGCGCCGCATTCACCGTGGGCGACACCGGCAACGGTGCCGCGCTCAATCTCGTGGGCGGGACACATAGCTTCAACAACAACTTGGTCGTCGGCAACAGTGGTGCCGGCAACAGCCTCCTGATCACCAACGGCGCGCAGGCATTGGTGAAGGGCGGCGGCATCATCGGCAACGCCGCCTCCAGCAGTAACAATTCGGTATCGGTCACCGGCACCGGCTCGACGTGGAGCAACATCAACGATCTGTATGTCGGCAAATCTGGCGCTGCCAATAATCTGACTATCAGCAACGGTGGGTTGGTGGCAAACGCCAACGGTTATATCGGCTATGCTTCCAGTGCGAACAGCAACACAGTGACCGTTACTGGCGCAGGTAGTGTCTGGAATAACGGTTACCTCGACTTGGGTGGCTACGGGGGGGCGGCCAATCGACTGACGATTTCCAGCGGCGGCACGGTGAGTGATTACAGCGGCTATATTGGGTATGGTTATTATTATGACACCAGCAACAACATGGCTTTGGTGACCGGCGCAGGCAGTCTGTGGAGCAATGGCGCCAGTTTGTTTGTAGGCTATCGTGCCTCGGGCAATTACCTGACTATCACCAACGGCGGCATGGCCTCCGATGCCGACGGCTACATTGCCTTTCTCTCCGGCAACAACGCGGCGGTGGTCGCCGGCCCGGGCAGCTTGTGGAGCAACTCCGGGTCGTTTTACGTAGGCTACATCGGCTCAAGCAATCAACTGACGATCGCCAATGGCGGCGCGGTGAATGACGCTGACGGCAATGTTGGTTATCTCTTTTCCGTCAGCAACAACCTGGCTGTGGTCACCGGTGGGGGCAGTGTCTGGAGCAATAGCGCCTCGCTTTCCGTGGGCAACGCCAGTTCGTTCAACCAACTGACCATCACCAACGGTGGCATGGTCTTTAGCGCCATCGGCTATGTGGGCAACGGTTCCAGCGCGACCAACAATTCCGCTTGGGTTGCAGGCGCCGGCTCCGCTTGGAACAATAGCGCCAGCCTCAATGTCGGCACTGGCGGCGCCAGCAACAACCTGATCATCACCAGTGGCGGCATGGTGACCGCCACGAATATCGTCATCGGCTCCTCGCCAGCTGCCGGCAACGTCATCACCGTTTCCAACGGCTGGCTCTACGCCACTAACACCACCGGCAACGGAGCGCTGAATGCAGCCTACGGCACCCTAAACCTCATCAGCGGCACGGTGACCGTCAACCATCTCTACGTCACCAACGGGGCCAACAGCGTCGTCTCCTTCAACGGCGGCACGCTCAACAGCGGCGGCAGCATGGTCAACAACGGGGTGTTGTTCCAAGTCGGCAACGGTGTCACCGCAGCCACACTCGATCTGTTCGGCGGCACGCACTCGTTTGCCAACGATCTATTCATCAACACCAACGCCATCCTCACCGGCACCGGTGCCATCACTGGCTCCATCACCGATGCCGGCCTCATTGCCCCCGGCAACGGCTTTGGCGTCATCACCGACACCGGCAGCCTGACGATGCTCGGCGGCGGCGCGATGACGATGGAACTCGGCGGCACCAACGCGTGGCTCTACGACCGGTTCGATCTGACCGGCACCCTCTCCTTCGGTGGCACACTCACCGTTGCGCTGCTCAACGGCTACACGCCGCACGCGGGGGATCAGTTCAACCTCTTCGACTTCGGCAGCAGCAGCGGCGTCTTCAGCCTAACCAACCTGCCCACGCTCTCGCCGACGCTCTATTGGAACACCAGCGCGCTCTACAGCTCGGGCGTGATCGAGGCCGACCAGGCCACCGGCTCGTTACAGGTGACCCTCGCGCCGCAAGCGGCCATTGACGCGGGGGCAAAATGGCAGGTGGACACCGACGGCAACTGGCACACCAACAACGAGACCGTGGGCGGGCTGCTGGTGGGCAGCCACACGTTGAGCTACACCAACCTGACGGGATGGATCGCTCCCACCAATCAAACCGTGCAGATTGCAACCGGGGTGACCACGACCAACAATGGGACCTATCAATTGACCCCGCTGCTGCTGGCGGCGGTCTCGCGCAAGACGCAGGGCGGCGCAGGGACATTCGACCTGAATTTGAATCTGAACGGAACTCCCACCGCCACGGTGGAGCCGCGGTTGAGTGGGCCGACACAACTACTGTTCACGTTCAACAAGGCGATGGCGGCCGCCGACGGGACATTGGACGCGACGGAGTTCACGCTGACCAACGCGACGTTTGTGAGCGCGAGCATCGTCAGCAGCAACCTGACGTTGAACCTGACCAACGTGGTGGACCAGTCGAAGGTGACGGTGGTGATGAACGGGCTGACGGACCTGGCGGGCAACGCGCTGTCGGGCACCAACGCGGTGCTTGTTCGCTCCCTCTGTGGCGATGTGAACCAAAGCGGCACAGTCAACGCAGTGGACATGCAACAGGTGAAAAATAACCTGCTGACGACGGTGACCTCGGTGAACTTCCTTTCCGACGTCAATTGCAGCGGCAACATCAACGCGGTGGACTTGCAACAGATCAAGAACAACCTGCTGCATAGCGCCAGCCTCGTTGCCGATTCGGGTGATTCAACCCCGTCCACCTTGTCCGACAGCCTGACAACCTCCGGGTTGGCGACAATAACGCTGGGGCAGGCGTTGGGCGCAACCAACCTGACGTGGAGCACCGACGGCGATGCGCCGTGGACGGCGACGGTTGCGGAAGACGGCAGCCAGGCGGCGTGGAGCGGGAGCATCGGCAATCTGAACGTGTCGTGGGTGGAGACGACGGTGACGGGGCCGGGCACGCTGAGCTTTGACTGGATGGTCTCCTCGGAATTGAGCGGGGATTACCTGACGTTCGCGATAGACGGGGTGAATCAGCCGGGAACGATTTCCGGCGAGGTGGGCTGGCAGACGCTGACGTTCAATATTCCGGCCGGCACACACCGCCTGACGTGGACCTACTCCAAGAACGGGGCCACAGCCGCCGGTCTGGACGCCGGCTGGCTGCGCCGGGTGGTTTACCGGTGACGATCCAAGACGGCAAACCAGTGATGCGTGTGGGAAGAATGGTTGCCGCAACAGGGTGCACGGATATTTTCAAAACGGTTTCAACCTTGCGCAAACAGAGGCAGGAAGTATTCGTCCGTCTGTTGGCCGGCATGAGGATGTTGGCTGGTGCGATGGCCTTGTAAGCCGCGCCTTGGCTCAGCTTGCTAAGAACGGAACCAACGACACCATCGCGGTCGGCACGGCAGGCACAGTCTGGATAAACACTTCGATCAGGGCGGCAACCCAGTCCTTATGTTCCAATACTGGCTCTACACCACACCCACCAACGCGATGACCTTCGGCGCGACGCTGCTGACGGCCTTGAACAATCTGTTCGTGTAGGGTGACATCGTCTACGCGTCTGCCTCCCCGAAGGCGCGTGCCGGCACGCCGACTTCATGGAGCGGGGCAAAACTTCTCGCGAAACGTCAACGCCGTTGGCAAACTGCGTCCAGCCGGTGCGGCTGCGGTTGGTGATGAAGAACGCCCGTCGGTTCGCGATCCAGTTCCGATAAATGCAACGCACATGAAACAAATCCTTCTGTCCTCAACGATGCTGTTATGTGTGACAGCATGGGCACAGACGGCGTCGCGAATCGCTGAACTCGACCCGCTGATGAACTCCGTAGTGTTCCATCTCAGCTTCGACGGCGGCAACTTCGGGCCCGACGTGGCCACCGGCAGCAGCGCCGCAAGAGTGCTGGGCAAGCCGTCGTTCGCGCCCGGCATGGCGGGCCAGGCGGCGGTGATCGGCAACGGCGGCGCTGCCGCGGTCTTTTCCCGGGCGGCCAACTTTCCGATCACGCAGCGCGGCGCCGTGTCATTGTGGGTCTGCCCGCAGGAATGGAACCATCGGGACGACGACAACGTTGTTTTCCTTATGACTGGCAACGCGTCGTTCTACCTTGAGCGGCAAGGCACGCTCCACAAGCCCGACGGTCAGGCGCAGCGGCACGAAGCGCTGCTGCTGCTCTGTCTCTCCCCGATCACCGGCCACGCCAGCGTGGCACACAACTGCTCTGACTGGAAAAACAACGAGTGGCATTTCCTCGCGGCCAACTGGCAGTGGCCGCTGTTGGAGTTGAGCGTGGACGGCGGACCCTTTCAGGCGAAAGCGGTTGTGCGGGCGCCGACGGAGCAAACCTTCGGGGACCTGATCGTCGGCGCGCAACACGGTCCGCGAACCTTGCTCGATGAAGTCACCGTCTATCGCCGGCCGCTGACGGAAACCGAAGCGCGCCTGCTGTGGCAGAACCCGCGTCTTCAACAGCCCGCGCCGCGAACAGCCGCTGCGCAACGCGACAACGAGGCGGTCGGCCTTCAGTTCAAAGTCTACCCGTCGCTTAACAAGATCAAAGCGCGGGCCGACATCGCAGCGCTGCCGTCACGTGACCGCGTGACGGGCGGCGTCCTGCGGGTGTTGCGGACCGGCGCGGAAGAGCCCGTGGCTGAACAACGGTTGACGTTCAAGTACAACGTCGTCGAACAACTGTTCGACACGCCGCCGCTGGCCGAGGGGGATTACACGCTGGCGCTGGCGCTCCAAGGCGGCGAGGGTGTGCAGAAGGAACCGGTCACCCAGAAATTCGAGCGCCGCGTGTTCCCATGGGAGAACAACTGGCTCGGCATTTCCGACAAAGTCATTCCGCCATTCACGCCGTTGAAGGTGGAGGGTAGAAAGATTTCCTGTGTTTTGCGCGAGCACCATGCGGGCGCATCCGGTCTGTGGGACAAGATCACGAGTCAGGGCCAACCGTTGCTGGCCGGACCGATGCGATGGGAAGTCGTCAGCGGCGGCAAGCCGGTGTCTGTCATTGGGCGGGGTTGGAAGCTGGAGCGCGCGCGCGAAACGGAGGTGGTCGGCGGAGCCTCATGGACAGCCGGACTGTTGCGCGCCGCGTTGCGCGCCGAGAGCGACTACGACGGCATGACGAAGTTCACGCTGACGCTGCCGGCCACGGCTGGCGCGGTGATTGAAAGACTGACGCTGGTAGCGCCGATCAACGATAGCGAGGCGCCCTACCTGCACGCTTGTGCCGACCAACTCCGCTACAACTTCGCCGGCAAAGTCCCGGCCGGTGAAGGCGTCGTCTGGGACAGCGGCAAAGCCAGCCGCACCGATCTTGTCGGCGCGTTCTTCCCCTACGTTTGGGTCGGCGGCGGCGAACGCGGCCTCTGCTGGTTCGCCGACAACGACCGGGATTGGTCGCTCCACGACAAAACGCCAACAGTGGAACTGGCGCGCGCCGGCGGGACGCTGGAGTTGCGCGTCCATTTCATCACACGGCCAACGCCGCTGGATCGCGAGCGGCGGATCGTGTTCGGCCTACAAGCGACGCCCGTCAAGCCGATGCCGGCGGGCTGGCGCACCTGGCAGTGCTCCCGCACCCTGCCCGGCGCGCGGCCATTTTCCATCGTTGGTGCGACTTTCTACTACGGATGCCTCTCCTATGATTTCTATCCGGTGGCTCACGACCTGACGATCTACCGCAAGATGAGCGAGGCGCGCGACAACGGCAAAGCCGACACCAGCTATGTCGGAACGTGGCTCGATCAACACCTTGCAGACGAGAAACCCGGCTCCGAACGCCACGAGTTCATGCGCCGTCACATCGCCGCCGGCCTGAACACCGCTTCCTCTGCCCCGCGCGCCGACGGTTGGCGGTTGGTCCCTTACACCAACCCGCGTGGCATAGGCTTCCACATGGCGGAGTGGCCGACGTTTCAGGACGAGTGGCACAAGTTTGCCTATTTCAACCGCGCCAAAAAAGGCGGACTCGACTACGACATCACACCGGTGAAAAGTTTCCAGGACGCCGCGTTGTGGCATTACCGCGAGATGATGCAGGTGTTCGACGGCATCTATTGGGACAATACATTTCTCGCCGCCAACTGGGACACAGTGGTCGGCGGCGCTTGGGTGGACGAGGCGGGCCGCACGCATCCCGGCCTCGGCCTTTGGGCGATGCGCGAGTTGATCAAGCGCACCGCCGTCCTTTTCCATCAGGAGAAACGCGATGGCATCTTCGTCTCGCACATGACCAACGCCAGCCTCGTGCCGGTCAACGCCTTTGCCAATGTCAACCTCGACTGGGAATGGAAATACGGCACCGACGATTTCCAGGACCGCTTCACGCCGGAGTTGACCGTGGCGGAAACGATCGGCCGCCAGACCGGCAGCTTCCCGCTCATCCTCGCCGGCGGCCACCTTGACCGCAAAGATCCGCGTTACGCCTGGGTGATGCGCACGCGGCTTGGGGTGATGCTGGTGCATGAGCTGCGCGCGTGGGACCACGGGCCGGAAACCGACGCGGCCTTCTACCGTAAACTTTACGAGTTTGGCTATGCCGAGCCTGACTGTCGTGTCTTTAACTACTGGGTCGCTGGCCATCCCGTAAAAGTGGACCGCGTGAACGCTCGCACCCTTGCCCTCGCGCGCGGCCAGCGGGCGCTGATCATCATCACCGACTACGGCAACGGTGGAGAGGCAAAAGTCAGGCTCGATCACACCGCGCTGAACCTGCCAGCGAGCGCCACAGCGAAGGATTTTGAAACCAACGAGCCGTTGCCGCAAGCCGCGGCAGGTGAATGGTCGTTTCAACTGAAGAAGCACGACTTCAAAGCGATCCTCGTGGAGTGAGCTGTGGCGCGGGAACCTTGCCAAAGGAGTCTCAGTTGCAAGGCCGACAGCGCACTTGCCATCGCCGGAGGATTCTTCCGGCGCAGCAGGCAACGGCGCGATCATTTGCTTCCCTTGCCGTCGCCGCGCCGCTATTCTGTGCGCCCATGAAATTCATCACCGTGTCCCTTGCCGTGAGCGCCGCCGCGCTCGTCCTCCAAACCGTTTCCGCCCACGCCGGCTCTTACCAAGGCCCCACCGGCTTGGAGCTTTACAGCCTGCGCGCCGATTTCGCCAAGGACATACCCGGCACGTTGAAGTTTGCCCGCGACCTCGGCTTTCACGAAGTGGAACTGGGTGACACCCGCACGAGCTACAAGATGGAGCCGGCGGAATTCAAAAAGCTGCTCGACGCCCATGGGCTGAAGCCGGTCGCGGTCATGTTGCCATTCGACCGGTTTCGCGATGACGTGGAAGGCATTGCGACCGATGCGAAGGCGCTCGACGTGAAATTTGCCGGTTGCGCGTGGATTCCGCATAAAGGCGCGTGGGATGAGGCGCAGTGCCGCGCCGCCGCCGCCGTCTTCAACAAGGCCGGCGAGGCGCTCGCCAAGCACGGCATCAAGCTTTTCTACCACTGCCACGGCTACGAGTTCGTGCCGCATGGCGACGGCACGTTGTTCGATCTGCTGATGACCGAGACCAATCCGAAGTTTGTCAGCTTCGAGATGGACATCCTCTGGGTGGTCTTCCCCGGCCAGGACCCGGTGAAACTTTTTGAGAAATACGGCAAGCGCTGGGTGCTGGTCCACCTCAAGGACCTCAAGAAAGGCGTCCAGACCGGAGCGCTGACCGGCCACACCGACCTGACCAACGACGTGGCAATCGGCAGCGGCCAGATGGACTACCCGGCAATTCTCAAGGCCGCGCAGAAGGTGGGCGTGAAATATTACTTCATCGAGGACGAGTCACCGTCGGTCCGCGAACAGTTGCCGCAAAGCTTGGAGTTCCTCAAACACGTGAAGTGGTAAAAACCCGGCCGAGCAAGAGACGGGTCCAACGGCCTCCGCGAGGACGCGGAGCGCCAACACGAACGACGACCTGAACTCGCTCGCCGGGGCGGCGAAGGCGGCAAGATTGTTTTGTCGGAAAGCTCGCTGACCAGATTGCTTCAGCCTTATCAGCCAAAGTTTCGCGTCGCGATTACGAATGGATGAAGCGCAAGACAAGCGTGGACGCGTTTTTTTTTCTTGAACTGACACAGACGCTCCAATCTGCTGGTCGTGTGCCAGGCGACGGCATCAGCCCGGCGGCACAGCATCATGGCTCTTGCCAACCTTTTTCAGCGGAAGACACTCGACCGGCTCGTTGGTGAGACTGCCGATCCGCAGCACCAGCTCAAACGCGTTCTCGGCCCGGTGCAACTCACAATGCTCGGTGTAGGCGCAATCGTCGGCGCGGGGATTTTCTCAACCGTGGGCACAGCGGCGGCAGGCGGCTCGGACCACTTGGGCGCGGGGCCGGCACTGGTCGTCTCCTTTCTTCTAGTGGCCGTCGCTTGCAGCTTCGCGGCCCTGTGCTATTCGGAACTCGCAGCGATGGTGCCGGTTTCAGGTTCGGCTTATACCTATGCCTACGCGACGCTCGGCGAACTCGTGGCGTGGATCATCGGTTGGGATCTAATCCTCGAATATGCCATCAGCAACGCGGCTGTGGCCGTTTCGTGGTCAGGTTACTTTCAGGAACTGTTGCGCGGGCTGGGCTTGGTGATTCCGAACTGGCTGGGCACAGATTATCGCTCCGCCGTGCAGGCGGCTGCGGAAGTGGCACGGACGCACGCGGCGGGTACGGATGTGGCGACACTGGGCGCCGGCCTGCTGCGCGACGCACAAGCGTTGCAAGCGGCACCGCAGCTATTTGGGTTTCCGCTCGTGTTCAATCTGCCGGCGTTTGCCATCGTCGCTCTCATCACCTGGGTCGTGCTGATCGGCATCCGTGAAACGGCAGGAGTGAACACCGGACTGGTGATCGCCAAGCTCGCGATTGTGTTGTTCTTCCTTGGGCTCGGCGCGTTCTACGTGAAGCCGGAAAACTGGACGCCGTTTGCGCCGCACGGGTTCAAGGGCATTTCCAGCGCGGCGGCGATTATCTTCTTCGCCTACATCGGGTTTGACACCGTCTCGACTGCTGCCGAGGAAACGCGCAACCCGCAGCGGAACATGCCCATTGGCATCATGGCGAGTCTGGTGATTTGCACGGTGCTTTACGTAGCGGTGGCAGTGGTGCTCACGGGCATGGCACAGTGGGACACGCTCGGTAACGCCGAACCGCTGGCGGCGGTTTTCTCCGCGCTGGGCATGAACTGGACGGCGGGCATCATCGCGCTCGGCGCGGTGCTGGCAACAACGTCCGCTCTCCTGCCATATCAAGCGGGCCAGCCGCGCATCTTCTTCTCGATGGGCCGCGATGGCCTCCTGCCGCCGTGGGCTGCGCGGGTGCATCCGCGCTTCCGCACGCCCCACGTCGCGACGATTCTGACAGGAGTGCTTGTCGCGGTGTGCTCATCGTTGGCGAACATCAACGAATTGGTGGAACTCACGAACATCGGGACGCTGTTTGCCTTCGCTCTGGTGGCCGCGGGGGTGTTGATCCTGCGATACAAGGAACCGGGACGGCACCGGCCGTTTCGTGCGCCGCTGGTGCCGTGGGTGCCGCTGGGGGCAATTGTCTGCTGCGGTTATCTGATGTTGCAACTTCCGGCAAAAACCTGGTGGCGCTTCTTCCTGTGGATGGCGGTCGGGTTGCTGTTCTACTTCCTCTACGGTTTCCAACACAGCCGGTTGCGGAATGGCGCCCATCCGGGTAAACCCACGAATCGTTGAACCGCTTTTTGACTGGATGAGATGATCGTGGAGACACACAGAATTTTCTTTCGATTTGCTGTCGGTGCCAACTCTGATTCGGTGTTGACTAAAGAGATGTCCTCAGATGTTCTGAACACATGAGAATTGTCATGAGCGTTCCCCCAACCTACCGCATCTTTGTCTTCACGATCATGTTCACGGCCATGGCAAGCTTTGCAACTGCGGCCGACTATTATGTCGCCCCTGGCGGCAATGACAGTGATCCCGGCACGAAGAACAAACCTTTCGCCACGTTGGAGGCCGCGCGTGACGTGGCGCGGAAAGCCGGCGCGGGGCCGCACCGCATCGTTGTGATGCCGGGCGATTATTTTCTGGCGAAGACGCTGGAGTTGGACGCGCACGACAATGGCCTGACCATCGAGGCCGAACCTGCCGGCAAGACGACGCTCTACGGCGGCAAACTCGTGACCGGGTGGCAACGCAATGGCGAGAAGTTCTGGAGCGCGGACCTGCCGGGTGTGAAGGAGGGCACATGGGATTTCCGCGCGCTCGTGGTCAACGGGCGGATGCCAGTGCGTGCGCAGATGCCGGAGACGGGGACTTTTTCGCACCGGAGCAAATTCGACGTGCAGATGCTGCCAGCGGTCGCGGGATACTGGGCGCGCCAACCGTCGCTCCAAGAGCGCACCGCAATGGAATACGATCCGAAGGACATCCCACCAACGTTCGACATCCGCAATGCCGAGGTACGTGTTTATCACATGTGGGACGAGTCGCTGGTCGGCATCGCCAGCAACGATACGGAGCGCCACAAGTGGACCTTCTCAACCCCGGCCATCATGCCGCCCGGCGCGTTCGGCATCAAAAAATACGTCATTTTCAACACGCGCGAGGGCATGACCAAGCCCGGACAATGGTATCTCGACCACACTGGTGGACGGGTGATTTACTGGCCGCTGTCGGGCGAAGAGATGACGAAAGCCAGAGTGGTTGCTCCAGTGCTGGAGCGCATTATCAGTGTCGCTGGGACGAGCAAGGCGCCGGTAAAGAGCATCACGCTCCGCGGCCTCAGTTTTCAGGCGACGACCACGCCGCTCAAACCAGCCGGTTTCGGCGCTATGCAATACGACGGTGCGCTCCATTTGGAACAGGCCCGGCAGTGTGTGATGGAGAAACTCGACATTTCCAACGCAGGCGGCCTGGGAATCCGCGCGCATAATCTCGTGGATTGTCAGATCCGCGACTGCCAGGTTCATCACATCGGCGCCGGCGGTGTCAGCGTGAGGGGTTCGGCCACGCTCGTCGCGCGTAATCATGTCCATCATGTCGGCCTGTATCATCCCAGCGCGGCGGCCTTGTCGGGAGGGCATGATTCGCGTGCTGGTAATGAAAAGGGCCTGCACATCTATCGCAACGAGATTCATGATGCGCCCTACTGCGGCATCATCGGCGGCGGCGCGGGCCAGTTGATTGAAGAGAACCTCGTTTATCGGGTCATGCGCGAGATGCAGGATGGCGCCGCGATTTATGGAAACCTTCGCAGCAGTACGCTGCGCGGCAACATGGTCCGCGACGTAGTCAAGATGGGCGAAGGATTTGGCGTCTCGGCCTATTACCTCGACGAAGGTTCCGGGGATACGGTGATCGAACGCAACGTGTCCGTCGGCATCGAACGGCCAACCCACAACCACATCGCCGACAACATCACCCTCCGCGACAACGTCTTTATCGCGGCGACGAACATGACCCTCTCGTTCCAGCGTTCCAGCGGCTGCACGTTTTCCGGTAACACGATTTTTGCCCCGGGAACAATCACCGTCAGTCCGCCGAGCGCCATCAAGCTTTGGACCAACAACATCGTCATTCGCGGCGGCGTGGACAAAGGCGGTGCCTCGCAGCCGTTCACAATAAACGACACGATCCCGCCCACGCCACCACCGGGACGGCGCACGGCTCCGGTGACGGCGCTTCGCGTGACACAACCACCAACGCTGGATGGAGAGATCGGCTGGGAAGAGTGGCCTGGCAACCTGTTGAGCCTCGACCGCGAGCCGTCGCGTTGGAGCGCTGGGGGTCCGCCGGCGTATGCGCGCATCACCTACGACGACCATTGCCTTTACGTGGCCGTGAACGTCGTGGTGTTTGACATCATCAAACTCCGCAAAGGTTCCGCGTGGGGCAAGGACGATGCCGCGGAAATCTGCATTGCCAGCGACAAGACCACGTTCGTCGTGCGGGGTTTTGCTGACGGAACGGTCCAAAGCGTGACCGATGCCGGCGCTCCCGCCGAGGCAGCCGAGCGTTTGGGCAAAGCCATCCGCTTTGCCGCCAAGCCCTACGGCAAAACAAAGGGCGATTGGAAAAGCGGCTGGCGTGGCGAATGGGCGATCCCGTGGGACACGCTGGGTCTCAAACCTGCGCCCGGCCTGAAGGTTGCCTTCAACATTGGCGTCTTCCGCTCCGAAGATGGAATCTGGCGCTGTTTGGAGGGCACGCTGGCCGAGAACTGGCGTCTTAACCAAGCCGGAGTGTTGCAACTCAAGTGAATCGTATGAGACGATGAAACGGTCCTCCTCAACTTCAGCTTCGTGCAGCCAGAGTCTGAATGATTGTCTTAACTCTAACCCAAATTTCAGGACTATGAAATACCTTCGCTTTACGCTTCTTTCGCTTCTGTGTTTTTCCTTGCACATGTCCGCTGCTGTGCAAGAACAGCCGGCGAGGGAGGATCTCGTCACTCGCGAGTGGAAGGACGCGGACGGCATCACCGTTCCGTGCCAGATTTATCTACCGCTCCACTACGACAAGTCGAAGAAATATCCGCTCGTACTATGTCTGCACGGCGCGGGCGACATGCACAGCGCGCCCTACGCCGCGCGAACAGCCGCTTCGACAGCGCTGCTCGTCCCGGGAATGCGGTCGAAGTATCCGGCCTTCCTGCTCGTGCCGCAAACCACCACCGGCTGGGCGAAGCGCCCGGAGCGCAAGGGCAACATCGTGAGCGCCGGGATTCAATCCGAGAGTGCCGCGCTGAAACTGGTGATGCAAGGTCTCGCCGATGTGATGAAGGAATACAGCGTGGACGCGGATCGCGTTTATGTGAGCGGCCAGTCTATGGGCGGCGTGGGCACTTGGAGCCTCATCCTGCACCACCCGGAGGTCTTTGCCGCCGCCGTGCCCATCTGCGGCGTCGGCGATCCGCAGCAGGCGGCGAATATCCGCTGCCCGGTCTGGGTGTTCCACGGCGCAGAGGACAAAACTGTGCCCGTCGCCTGCTCTCGCGACATGGTCCAGGCGATGAACAAAGCCGGGCTGACAGTAAAATACACCGAGTTTCCCGAGGTAGGTCATGCTTCTTGGAAGCTGGCTTGGAATGAGAAGGAACTTGCGCCGTGGCTCTTTGTCCAGTGCCGGAAGAAACCGTAATTAAAACCAGCCACAATACGTCAGGTAATATAACGTGGCATCTGTTTCCTTCACCCAAACTAACACGTCAACTGGCTCGAACAAATGAAGTCAGCAGAACGGGCAATGACGGAGGCCATGTCTCATCTGGTCATGTAAACTGACCGGGAATCCACGCTTGTTTCTCTCAAAAGGCAGACCAATATTATCGACCATGTTCGATCACAACGTAAAGAGGACGTTTTCCTTCTTCATGGTCTCGATTGCATGAACACGATACCGTCCGCCATCACCGCGTTGCGCGCCGGAGCAGCCAAGACCTGCATCACGCCAACACTCGGCACGCCCATTAACGGCGACTTGACGCCCATTGCATCGCGACATATTCACGACGATCTCCACGTCCGCGCGCTGGCGCTTGATGATGGTTCAACGCGGATGGTCTTTGCCGTTGTCGACACCTGCCTGCTCGACCGCGGACTTTTTGACGAGGCCAAGAAGCTTGTTCAGCAACAGACCGGCCTCGCGCCAGAGCAGGTAATGATGTCCTGCACACACACTCATTCCGCGGGTTCGGCGTGCAGCGCGCACTTGAGCGAAGCGGATCCAGCCTACCGCTCGTGGTTGCCCGGCCGCATCGCCGACGCTGTCCGCTGCGCCGCGAACAACCTCGCGCCCGCGCAGGTCGCCTGGGGCAATGGCAGCGTTCCGCAGCACGTCTTCTGCCGGCGCTTGTCCATCAAATCGGGCATGACTTACACCAACCAACTCGGTGTGACGACCGAGCGTGCCAAAATGAACTGGGATTCGCCGCATCCCGCCGACGGCCAACCGACTGGACCAACCGATCCGGAGGTGTTCGTTCTTTCCATCCGGCATGCGGACGGACGGCCGCTCGCGTTGCTGGCCAACTACTCGCTCCACTACGTTGGCGATGTCGGCACCGGCCACATCTCGGCGGATTACTTCGTCGCATTCGCCGACCGCATTCAGCAACTGCTCGGCGCGGACCGGCTGGATCCACCGTTTATCGGCATTCTCAGCAACGGCACCAGCGGCGACATCAACAATTGGGATCCGAAGGTTGGCTCCAACTCGCCCGCGCCCTACACACGCATCCGCGAAGTGGCCGACGACGTTGCGCAGGAAGTGTTGCGGGTCGTGCACCAGATGCAGCATCGCCGGAACGTGACGCTGCGCGCCCGTCAGGGCGAATGCATTGTCGCGACGCGCCGGCCAGACGCAGACGAGGTCAGGGAGGCCCATGCCGTGGTGGCAGGACGCCCGGTCAACCAGCTCAAAACGTGGCCGGAGAACTACGCGCGCGAGCAACTAATCCTCGCCGATTATCCCGCCGAAGTTTCGATGCCGTTGCAAGTCTTCCGCATTGGCGAGCTGGCCGTTGCGGCGTGGCCCGGTGAGATTTTCGCGGCGAGCGGTCTAAACCTGAAGAAGCAAACGCCGCTAAAGCCTCTTTTTAACATCGGCCTCGCCAACGGCTGGTATGGCTACATCCCGCCGCCGGAACAGTTCCCCCTCGGCGCCTACGAGATATGGCGAATGCGGACCAGCTTCCTTGAAACGAACACGATTCCCAAGATGACTGCCAGCTTTGTGGAATTGTTGAAGTCGCTGAAGTGAGTAGCGATCAAGCCATCTGGTTAAGACCCGGTCCCGAACTTTGTTCCGTAGTTTGCGCAACCGCTCTCGTATTGACCCAGCGTGTTTTTTGAGGCCAACTAGCCACGAGATTTCCATGAACGACGTCATCCTCATTGTCGGCTGCGGCAGCATCGGCGAACGACATCTTCGGTGTTTCCAGCGCACGGGCCGGGCGGAGATTGTCGCTTGCGAAACTAAACCAGCCGTCAGAGAGCGCATGGCACATGATTATCGTGTCGAAACCTTTGCGACACTGGACGAGGCACTTGCGGCCCGGCGGTTCGATGGCGTGGTAATCGCCACTCTGGCACACACGCATCTCGATTTGGCGGCGAAGGCGATCTCGCACAGGGCTGCAGTATTGATTGAGAAACCGCTTAGCACTTCCCTGGTGGGAGTCGATACCTTCCTCCAGCTTGTGCAACAATCGGGGCGCTTTGCGGCGGTCGCGTATGTTTATCACCTGATGCCCGGTATTCAGGCGTTGCGCGATCAACTGCGAGGCGGCGCGCTGGGAAAACCTCTCCAAGTTGTGGTCACGACCGGCCAGCATTTCCCGACGTTCCGTCCGGCGTATCGGGAGATTTACTACACGCGACATGAAACAGGCGGCGGCGCAATCCAAGATATACTCACACACCTTGTGAACGCGGTTGAGTGGCTCGTGGCGCCTGTTACGCGTGTCTATGCCGAGGCGGCCCACCAATGTCTGGAAGGCGTCACAGTAGAAGACACGGTATGCGTCGCGGCGCGTCACGGCGGCGTCCTGGCCAGTTACGCGTTGAACCAGTTTCAGTCGCCGAACGAACTTTTGATCCAGGTGCATTGCGAGAACGGCAGTCTGGCGTACGAGCATCATGCCCAGCGTTGGGGATGCTTCCCGCGCGGGGCCAGGAACTGGGAATGGCACGCCGCGACCATCACGGATCGTGACACGCTGTACATCGCACAGGCCAACGCCTTTCTTGACGGCATCAAGGGCAAGCCGACGCCCCTTGCCACGCTCGAAGAGGCGGTGCAAACGCTGAAGTTCAATCTCGCCGCGCTCGAATCAGCGCGCAACGGAAAGGCGGTCGAGATCGCATGAACAAGAAAATCTATCTGGCAATGCTTGGCATGATCGAAACCAAAGGCCAGATTGCCGTCGCGCCGCGTGATACCTACAACGCGTTCCGCAGCCAACTTCTGACTTTCATCGAGTTCTTGAGGACGGGCCAGCGACAGTATCCGTTTGATGAGGCCATCGAGTTGATGTCCGTCATCATCGCCGGTATCCGCAGCCATGAACAGGGTGGACGCGTCGTTCGCCTTGTGGAAGTATTGTCAAAACTGTAAACCACCTGATTTAATATCACCATGAAACTCCGCTCCAGCCGCATTCTCCGCGAACTTCACGCCGGCCAGTGTCCGACAGTGTTGAAAATGAACTTCAGCGATCCGCGCGCTGTTGAACTGGCCGGCTTGGCCGGCGCGTCCGCGGTGTGGCTCTGCAACGAGCACGTGCCAAACGACTGGCTCAATCTCGAGCACATGATCCGCGCCGCGAAACTCTACGACATGGACACCATTGTCCGCGTCGCGAAGGGTTCCTACAGCGACTACGTGAAACCGTTCGAGGCCGATGCGACCGCAATCATGGTGCCCCATGTCTCCTCTGCTGAGGAGGCGCGGCATATCGTCGAGATGACACGGTTTCATCCCCTTGGCCGCCGGCCGATTGACGGCGGTAATATGGACGGCGTTTTCTGCCAGGTGCCCTACCCCGAATACATCGAGCACAGCAACCGCGAAAGGCTGCTCATTCTTCAGATCGAGTCGCCGGAGGCACTGGCGAAAGTGGAGGAGATCGCTGCCGTGCCGGGCTTTGACGCACTGCTGTTCGGCCCGGGCGATTTCAGCCATCTCATTGGCAAGGTGGCACAGGTCAAGGCACCGGAAGTCGTCGCCGCTCGCAAACGCGTCGCCGCCGCAGCGCGCAAGCACGGCAAATACGTCGTCACCGCCGGCATGCTCGACACCCGCGAAGCGCTCGAAGCCGAAGGCGTTTCCATCTTCACGCTCGGCGCGGATGTATTGGGCCTCGGCGATTATTTCAAACAGCTCATCGCGGGATTTCACAAGGCCGCGCCAGCGGCGAAGCCGAAGGCGGTCAATCGCTGACAAGGAGGCGTATGCCCGACTCGTTCAGCCTTGAAAATAGAGTTGTCGTCCTCACCGGCGGCGCGGGATTGTTTGGCCGCGGACTGGTATCCGCCATCGCAGCGGCTGGCGCGAAGCTGGTAATCGCCTCGCGCGACGTCGCCAAGCTCAACCGCGTCGCCGCCGAAGAAAATGCCCGGGGCCACTCCGTCGTGACTGAAAAGCTCGATCAAGGCGACGAAACATCCGTGCTGGCGCTGCGCGACCGCGTGTTGGAACGCTTCAGCCGCGTGGACGGGTTGGTGAACAATGCGGTGTTGCGCCCGATGAAATCGCCAGACGCGCCAGTGGCCGCATGGGAGGAATCCATGCGGGTCAACGCCACGGGGACGTTTCTCATGACGCGGGCGTTTGGCGAAGCCATGTGCCAGCAACAGAGCGGCAGCATCGTCAACATCGGCTCCATGCAAGGCATGGTCGGCCCCAGCCTTGAACTCTACGAAGGCACCAACATGGGCGTTCCACCGCCGGATTATTTTTTCCACAAAGGCGGCATGATCAACCTCACCCGTTACTACGCCGCACTCTTCGGACAGCACAACGTGCGCGTGAACTGCGTCTCACCCGGCGGATTCTTCGATCATCAGCCGGAACCGTTTCTGAGCCGCTACTGCTCTCGGACTTTCGTCGGCCGGATGGCCGACGATACCGACCTCGGCGGACCCGTGGTGTTCCTTTTGAGTGACGCTGCGCATTACGTCACCGGCGCGAACCTGCCCGTGGACGGCGGCTACACGGCAAAGTAGCGCGGCTAGCGCGACAACTCCGCAAGCCGAATCCGCCAGCAAGCCGCGGAGCGATGCTTCTGCCGGTCTTCGCCGCCGAGCGCCCACAGCCACTCGCGCGTCTTCACGAGGTGAACCATCCCGCGAATGGGCAGCCGCACGCACGGCTCGAAGCGGTCCGAGGCAATGTCGTAGATGAAACTCTCGTCGGTGAAACCCTCTTTCGCGCTCTTGAAGCCGCCAGCCAGAAAGACCTGTTTCTCATTCAAGGCCACAGCGGTGACGCCACGCGCGGCGAAAGGATAGGGGCAGATTGGTTTCCATGTTCGCGTCGCGGGGTCAAACGCGAACGCCGCGTCTCGATTCACCACCTGTTGGGTAGCCGCATCCCACGTCGCGCCGGTGAAAGCGAAGACACGCGCCTTTGCCGCAGCCACCGCCACCAGTGCGGTCGGGCCAGCGGGATAATCCATCAGAAGCTGCGCTTCCTTCGCTCCGCCGCGCCACTCAAAACAACGAGCCACGACCGTGCTGAAGTTCGCAATGTCCCCGGCACCACCGATCACGAACAACCGGCTGTCGGCGAAAGCTGCGCCCGCGAGCGTCACCGGTTGCGGTAAACGTGCAAGCTGCCGGGGAAGACTTTCAGTTTTCCATTCCAGAATCGCATCGGATGATCTTTCTCCGTCGCTGCCCCCGGCTGTGAAATGGCCGCCGCACGCAGCGTAAGCAAGAGGCGCGTCCAACGACGGCAGCGGTTTCCACAAATTCGCCTTCGCGTCGAATCGCCAGCGTTTCGCGAGCCACCGCTTCGAGTCGTTCTCCCAATTCGTCCCGCCCGCCACCACGATGTCTTCGCCTGTCGAAAAGCAGATCATTCCACCGTTCGATTCAAGAAGGTCGGGCATCCGTTGCCAGCCTTCGGCCGCGAAGGAAATCGTGGTGGTCATGATAGCAATCCACAGACACGCATCAGTCAGCCTTGCGCGTCGTCTTATCGTCAGGGTTATTAGCGCGTTCATAAACATCCATCGTTCCGTGCGGCGGCAACCAGTCCGCACGCTGGCGAACATCGTGTGTGCCGCTCATTTTCCCCGACTCGCTCGGCGGTGTGGGATCGTCGGCGCGGCGCAATTCCCACCAGCACTGCCCGCAGTGGTTGTGCTCGTGGTCCACGACCCACCCGCATTGTTTTAGCAACGGACCGATCCAGCCCATGCAGTGGTCGCAATAGTCGTGGTATCGCCGGAGAACGTTACGAAGCAGAAAGCCTTTCGATGGACACTCGTGCATGTCTATGCGGAATGTGGCGCTCGTGGCGGCGCAGTAGTAACCGGCGCCTTCGTCCGCAAGCGTATGGCCCCAGTATTCTTTCATGCCGGCGATGCCTTTCGCAGCGATAAGAGCCGCCGCGTGCCGCTGCGAGTCGCGATGAATCGCTTCGTCCCAATACTCGCGGACCAAGGACTCACCGCCCTGTTGGCGCAGCCATTCGAAGGTCCACTCGTAGTGGCCACAGAAATCGTAACAGCCTAGCACGCGGCCTCCTTGATGAGCGCGAGGTCCTGTGGCGCTGATACGATGTGGTGACGGAGAAAAGTTTGTCGGCACGAACCATTGCCGCCTTCGACGCGCACCGTCAGCCCCGCTGGCGCAACCATCGCCTCGCCAACGAAATAGCAGTGCTGGCAGAAGCACGGGACGATTTCCCGGCCGTGCGCGCGGAGATGTTTGATGGCTGGGCAAACTTTCACGTCTAGTGTGACGACATCCGACGATTGGTGGACTTCGACTTCCGCTCCCGGTTCCGCGGCAAAGAAGGCGCGCCAATATGCTGCGACGGCCGGCAGGCCGCCCGTTCTCCAACGCACCATGACCGGAGCGAAATAGCCCGCACCGAGATCGGTCCAGTATCGCCGCAACCCCTCGATGCCGGACTTCTTCAGCACAAAGCGGAAGGTTGCGTTGATCGCGTAGTAAAAATCCGCCGCGCCGACCAGTTTCGTGTCAGTGTAGGGTAGCGGTTTGGCGGAGGAAGGCATGATGGCTTTCAACTTTCAGCTACGCGACGGGATGGCTTGACCATAAACATCAACCCGGCGCAGAAAAGCATGCTAACCGACGACCACATGAAGAGGTTGTTCACGTTCACATGCGCGTCGCGCAGCGCGCCGCCCGCGTAGATCGACACACCGCCGATGATGCAACTGAACATGTTCAACACGCCATAGCCGGTCGCACGATAACGCGGGTCGGCTACCAAACAAAGCGCCGGCATCATGTTCGCGTCGGTGAAATAGCGTCCCACGCCGTATAGCATCAGCCCGGCGATGGCGACGATCAGCACGCTGGTCTTGGCCATGACAAAGACAGCGGGCGCGGCCAGGCATAGGCCGATGGCGGGGACGAGGATGCGAGCGCGGATGTTGGTTCGGCTCCAGCGATCGGCCCACACGCCGCCAATGAGCAGGCCCAGCAACGTCGCCGTTTGCAAATAGCCGGTCGCCGACAAGCCGGCCACGCCTTGTGAGAGATGAAAGTTTTCGTTCAAGTAAGTTGGCAGCCAGCCCACCACCGCCCAGACGGCCATCCCGAGCACGCCCCAATAACCGAGCATGAAATAAAACGGGCCGCAGCTAAACAAGCTGCCGAGCGCTTCAACAAAACCTGCCTTCTGCTTGGGTCCCGCGGTTGCCAGCGCCTCTGCGTCCTCGCGTGGCGCATCCCGCAGCGTGAACACAAGCACCGCGGCATAAATGATGCCGACGATACCGAACAGGATAAACGCGTAATTCCATCCATGCCGTTCCGCCAGCCATCCGCCCAAACCGCCCAGCCCGGCGCCGACGCTAACGCCGGTCATGTGGACGCCCGTCGCCAGTGAGCGCGTGCCGGTGCGATGATAATCGGCGATGAGCGCGAGCGCCGCCGGGATGTAAGTCGCTTCGCTGATGCCCATGAGAGCGCGTGCAGCCAGAAGCTGCTCGAACGTCTTCGCGTGCCCCGTCAGCCACGTGAGCGCCGACCAGACCAGCAAGCTTGCGATAATAACGCGGCTGCGGCTGCAACGGTCCGCCAAATAACCCGTAAATGGGCTGATCACGCCATAGACCCAGAGGAACACCGATGTAAGCAAACCAAATTGCGCGTCGGTCATTGGAATCGCCGCAACCAATGATCCGTGCATCGTGGTGATCATCACACGGTCGAGGTAATTCAAGCAGGCCACAATCCAAAGCAATCCCACAACGAGCCACGCCCGCGTGCATTGATTGGGGTTGCTAGTCATTTGGGTCGGATCAAACTTCGTCTTCATCCGCGCGCAAGGCCACCGAGGCGAGCGCAAGCATCGTGAACCACAGAACTGTTTTCATAGTGGGCAGCACTGTTGAAGACATCGTAGCGGAGGCGGGATGCGTCACAAGCGCGAAATGTTATCCTTGAACAAAGACCACAACTTCAAGCTTGGGTTTATCGTTCCGCTCAATCCGCCACACCGGCTCATTGCCCGCGCCTCCTGCCGCCTGAAAACCAACATTTACCAACACTTAAGGAACACTTTGTCGCTCCAACAACCGCAAGTCCGTGTGAGTGACAAGGCGGGACGCGGAACACCCGCTCAAGGCGTGCTTTTTGAGATGTGCCGCTGCGGTTCGATGGGAATCAAGGCTCCGTTTCGAGCGGGTAGCCTGATTCGCAGCGGTTCCCGGCGACCGGCCAAATGCACGCTTGCCGTAACAGGCTTGGCAGCATGGTTGACGGCAACCAACCACTCGATTCCATCGCCCACAAGCAAACTGGTCTCGACATCATCATTGTCTGCGCGGGCGTGAGTCGTGACCCCGGTCTTTGTGAGCGCAGCGCGCACCTGCCGCAGAAGATCCGTGCGCTCCCTCGTGTCCGGCGTCTCGGCGGCATCGTGGAACCGTTGTTCGAGGCTGCCGCTGAATCGAATCACACGCGGGTTGTCCCGAAATTCATCCGGCAGCCTGGCCGTGTCGTCACAGATGACCCACCCGCCTGTGCGGAGAAAATCCGCAAGACACACGAGAGCCTCCTTCGGCAAGTAATCCGTTTCGACCATCGCCAGCACTTTCACCGGACCAAAACCCTTTCGCCCGACCGCGATCTGTTCGTGAGCGATGTCACACTCGCCAAAAGCGCGGAACAACAGTTGATACGCGTAGGCAGGCGCGAATTTCTTGCCGCCGCTCATCCACTGCGCCTGGGGAAAGTAAAGCGCCAGAGGCGATGGCAGTTTGTGAGTGTGCAGCAGCGCCGGCCCGGCGTCGCATATGGTGCACAGCTCGCGGCCCAAGTGATCCCATCGCTCCGGCCGCGCGCCCGTGCCGGTTCCAAACGCATTGTTGATGAATGAGTTCAGGTAGTGACAACCCTGGCTGATGGCGGTCCACGCGCACTCGCTACTTGCTTCGACCGGGTTGATCTGAAATGGATAGTTCCGATCATCCAGCTCGACGTAAAAACCCGCCGGCTTGCCAAGATGCCCGGCAATGGCGCGTTGCACCGCAAAACAGAAATGCGCCTGAAGCATCCGAATGTTTTGCGAGACGGGATAAAAGTAGGGATACACGTCGAAGTCCACGTAGTCGGCAGCGCGCGACCAGCCGAGAACATCCTCCAGCGCGCGCCGATTATCGGCGTAGCCGTAGCCGGGCGCCATGTAGGTCAACAGCAGACCAAACGGCGCGGCGGATTCGCTCGCGACCTGCCGGCTTGCTTCGTAGCCGGTCGCCACATAATCGGCAATGAACTGACTGAGCTGCCGGTGGCCTTCGGCGTCGCCGGCCGGTATCTCAGCGCGCCTTCGCAATGGCCGGCCGAATCGTTTCTGAAACTCACGCTGGCAGAGCGGGCAGTAGTCCAGCGACTTGTCACAGGCGGTCGGCTCGTCGAGAATCTTGATTCCCCACACGCGTGGATACTCGCGCGCCGCGTCGAGCCTCGGCCTCAATATTTTGGCAAGAGCTTCACGATAATCGGGCGCGAACACACAAGGCGTTGGCGGCGTGTCGGTGCCAATGTTGGTCAGGCGTTCGTATTCGAACATGACAGCCATGCCGCGCGACTGCGCGTAGCGGATTGCATAGTCGAGCAGCCGCGCACGGTTGTCCCAGGGCTTGCGGGCCAGGTGCCGCAAGCCGCCAATGGCAACGGTATTGAATCCGTGTCCGCTCAGATCGTCCACGCGTTCGCGCAACGCGCGCTCGTCGAGCAAGTGACCGCCTCCCTCGGTGCCAAGCCATGAGATGATCGGAAAGAAGTTTGTGCGGTCGAGGGGTTGGGGATGCGCGAAATCGGCGGGCACTGCGGCGTAACCCGGCAGATTTGCCGCGCCAGGCTCCTGCCCGGCGAGCCACTGGCAGGTTCGCGCCAGTTGCGTCCGGTATTCTCCCGACGCGAAATAACAGCCATCCATGGTTGTTGCGACATTGGGACGTCCATTGAGCAACGCCACGCGCCCGAGATGAAAACTGCGTTGCGACAGCATGGCCTTATTCTTCGTGTTCGCTGCGGGCAGCATCTCCGCGAGGGGGCGGGGAAAGGATTTTGCCGTGTCGAGCGTCGTCGGCCCACCCACGAACAGCAACCCGCCGCCGCTGGCAACATAATCACAGAGCATTTCCACCTGTGCCCGCGTCAACACGTAAGGATCAACGTCCACCAGCGCCACGAGGTCATAGTCCAACATCTCCCGTGAGGACGCGGGAAAACCGAAGACGGGAAAATGAAGGCCCCGAAACAGTCGCCGCTCCACGGCCACGCCAACCGCTTCCAGCGTCTCGCGGACGAAATAGAAGCTCGCCGCGGAGTGGGTAACCAACAGGGCACGGCTCAGGTTGCCGGTCTTGCGCGGGCTGACGCGCGGTTGGTATTGCCAATCGGGCGGCGACTTCGGACGCAGCCGGATGTTTGCCACGGCAAAGTCGCCTTCAAATGCCTGTCCGTCGGCCACGCCAATCCGAAACGTGAGTTCCTTCAACGGATGGAAATACGCGCTGTAGATATTGCGGGGTTCGGCGAAGTGGTCGAGCCGTACCACAGCCGTCTGCCATCGGCCCGGCGTTACATCGTGCAACCGCGCAAAAGGCAGATCAGTGAACTCGGCCGGCCCGGTGCGGAACCGGAACACCAGCGCGCGATCCGGGTCGAGATGATTCGTCGACCTGAGACGGAAAGAAAATGTGAGCTGTTCCCAGCGGTGAAGGCCCGGCAAGTTGTCGAACTTCTTTGTCAGAAACGCGGCGTGCGGCGAACTGTCCACCGCGACACGGAGCGTGCCGCACAACGCAGACGAGCCATCCACGGCATTGCTGACGACGTTCAAGCTCTTTGCTCCGGCACCGCTGAGTTGCCATCCAGCCGGTCGCGGCGAAGAGAAATCGTCCAAAACGGTGACTTCAGCATGAGCCGTCACGACTGTGGCGAGAACAAGAAAGAGAGCTTTCATAAACAGCATGCTTGTTGTCATTGCACCGATGATGCCGTGAAGAAGCTCTCGCGTCGAGGATGGAGCGGTTTTTGGGCGGATGCAGGGTCGGAAAACTGCTATGGTCTGCGCCCAAGCATCTTCACTACCTATGAACCGAATCATTGCGGCCCTACTCTTGGCAGGTCTCAGCAACTCCATGCTGTGCGCGGCAGCGCAGACCCCACTGAAAGCTTACGGCGTTACGGCCATTGAAAAGGTGACGCAAAATCAGGAGCCAGCCACCGACTGGCGCGCAGGCCGGATCGCCATTGAGTGCGCCCGAAATGAGTCCGAGTCATTCCAAGTCGTGGTGCGGGCAAACAGACCGATGGACAACCTTTCAGTGGGATTGGAGGATTTGCGAACCGCAGGAGGCGCGGTGTTGCCAGCCCGGTTTATCAATTTGCGGAAGGTGGAGTGGGTGGATGTGAACGCGCCATTCGATCCGGCAGAGCCTTCGACGAAACCCAACTTCCTGCCTGACCCCCTGCCCCCTGTTGACGCGGCAAAGGACCGTTTCGCCGTGGAGCCGGGGAAGAATCTTGTCTTCTGGCTGACGGTGACTGTTCTCGAAGACGCGCGCGCGGCGATTTACCGCGGCCGGGTGCGGTTGCTGCGGGGAAGTGAGACCGTGGCGACCATCGCGGTGGAACTGCGCGTGCGTGGTTTCACCCTGTCCAACCCGCCAATCCTTCAGAGCATGGTCGGCCTGTCGGCGTCAAACATCTACAAGGCTCACGGCTGCAAAACGCGCGAGGACAAGGAGCGGATCATCCGGGTTTACTTCGACGAATATATTCGCGCGCGGCTTTCCCCGTTTCTCTACGCGCCGGGAACGATGGCCTTTAGCCCGCTGCCGGACAGCGCGATCAAATGGGAGTTCCTCAAAGGTCCTGACGGCAAGCCGACCGGCCAGGCAAAGCTGGACTTCACAGGCTTTGACCGCGAAGGCGAACGCTACTTCAATCAGCGGCGGGCCTTCAGCGCGTTCAACTTCGCGCCGTATCTCTGGACCCGACGTGACAAACGCGACAAACAACAGGGAACTGTTCTCCGTTTTGCCGACGGGAAAGGCGCCGTCGTTGAGCGACGCAATCCAGACGATTCGATCAATCCCGTGTTCGACCGGCTCGTCATGGGCGTATTCCGGCAGATCGCCACGCACCTGGCGGAGAAAGGCTGGCTTGACCGGGCGATCTATTACGTCACCGACGAACCGCCCGAGTCAGACATGGAGGCGCTGAAGGAAATTTGCCTGCTCATCCGACAAGCCGATCCGCGTATTCGCACGGCAATGACTTACGATCCGGCCAACCGTCCGAAGCTTGCGGAGTTGGCCCAGGATGGCAAGTCGCTCATCTCGGTGTGGATTCCCTATTGCACGCTTTACCGCGAAGACGTGGCGGCGGCCGAGCGCAAAAAAAACGCCGATTACTGGCTCTATGACGTGAAGGATTTCTGTCTCATCTCGCACACTGGGCTGCTCAACCGCGCAATGTTCTGGGATGTCTGGCGGCGCGATGCCGGCGGTTATCTGTATTATCTCTCGACCCATTGGGGGCAAACCACCACGCCGTGGGAGCGGCCGAATTTCCTGCTGCCCGGTGTTTCTTACAAGTATCGCCACGGCGACGGCTATTTTTTCTATCCGCCGCTGCGCCACGGGGAGCCGGACGCGCCGCTGTTGGACCGCGTCGTGCCGACCATTCGTTGGGAACTGATGCGCGAGGGCGCGGAGGATTACGACTACCTGCGGATGCTGGAGCGATTGGTGAGCGCCGCCAACCGGAAGAATCCCTCCGCCGCCAATAAAGGCCGGCTCGCGCTGGCTCAGGCGCGCAACTTCGCCAACATCGCGGCTGGCGCGGCCAACAACTACACGATCCAGATGTTGCAGTTGGAGAAAGCGGAGGGTTGGTCGTGGTCCGCCACGGAGAGCTGGCTTATTCACCGGGGCGGCAAGCCATCCAAGCTGAAGGTGACGATCAAAACCGGCATGAAAGACGGCCTCTACGATCTGTCACTCCGGGTGTATGACGACCGCGACCACCACGGTCGGATCTATTCGCGTTTCGCCGTTAACGGCAAGCCTTGCGCATCGCCAGGGACGGACGTGAAAGGCCCCGTCGCGGTGGAGGTTGGAAGCGTGGCCGTGCGGGGCGGGGTTTGCTCGTTCGAGCTTTCCTCTTCGCCGGAGGATTACGGTGTGATTGTTTACGGCGTTGGCCTGCGCGAGATCGTAAAAGCAAAGAGCCGGAGCATCTACGCCGTGCGCCACGACGTGGCCGATGCCATCGAACTGTTGCAGGCGACGCTAGCCGCCAAGTGATGCCTTGGGCGAAGTCTATGTTCTTTCCATTCCAGCCGCGCGATCTCAGCAGTGCGAAGCCCGGCGAATCCGCCCAGCGCCATCAACAGCAACTTGTCAGCATCCGCCGCCGCCAGCAACGCCGCTATTTCCTGCGGTGTGAAGATCTCAACCTCACCCGGCTTGACCTTGACGCGCGTGGAGGCATCGGCCGCGGTGTTGCGGTCGCGCGGCAGATAACCGCGGCTCTTCGCAAACGCGAACGTCGTTACCAGCGCGACCCGGACATTGTGACGCGAGCGCGTGCTGAAAGGTCAGGCTCGAAGATAATCATCAATCTCGGCAGTCGTGAGTTCGGATTGCCATGTTTTGAGTAGAAGTCCGCTGCTTCCAGTAGTGGGCGACCGCCGATTCGTTGGCGGGCGGCAATATATTCCTGCACGGCAACGGCAAGCGACACGCCAAACGGTTTCAAGGATTCGACCACTGCAAGATGAACCTCGACTTCGGCCGCTGGCAATACGCCTGTGCCGGCGATTTGCGCGCCAATCTGCCGGGCCACATCTCTGGCACGCGCCGTCGCAGTTTTCAGGTCGCCGCGGAATGTTTCCCGGCAACGCCTATTGTTCAGATAGTAGCCAATAAGGTAGCTCGTGACATTTTTCGGGCTATGCGGAAGATTTTGACGCTGACACCAGACTGACGAATGAGCATGCCTTCCTTTCCGCAATCGCGAAAGGATTGGCTCATTTCACTCCGTCGAGTTGTCACGTTTCTGTCACGCGCCGACCGAATATGCATTTTCCCCAGGAAAAAGTGGTGCGGGCGACAGGACTTGAACCTGCAAGCCTCTCGGCGTCCCGCCCTAAACGGGATGCGTCTGCCATTCCGCCACGCCCGCGCCGCGCTTCGGAAACCGCAGAACCCCACTTCTAGCCTCATCCAGCCGGATGTTCAACGGTTTTGTTTCCCGGGTGTATTCCACGGCATCCGTGGAGGCGCATCAGACAATGCCGCAAAACACTTGCCCGAAACGTGGCGGCAAGGCAATATGTCTGGCAACAGTTTGACAAAACAACTTAGGAGCTTGAAACACACAATGGAAACAACTGGGAGCAACTCGCAGTCCATCATCACAGCGGACGCGGAAGTCACGGGCAACATCAAAACCAGCGGCTCGCTTCTGATTGACGGCAAAGTCGAGGGCGATGTCGCGTGCGGACACGATATCACGATGGGAAAGACCGGCTCAATCAAGGGCAACACGACGGTGAATTCCATCGTCGTTGAAGGCACCGTCGAAGGCAATATCGTCGCCCACGAGCGCATCGAATTGAAAGCCTCCACGCGGATGACGGGCGACCTCAAAGCCAAGCGTCTCTCCGTAGAGGAAGGCGTGGCATTTTCCGGCAAGGCTGAGATCACGCCGAGCGGTGCGGGCGAAGCCTCCGCCGCCAAGAGCGAAAACCGGTCGGCGTCAACGGAATCGTCGCGATCCGCGACGACGGCCGCCGGCGCTGCCCGGCCGGATGTGCGTGGCAATCTGTTTGGCAAGCGCTAAGCGAGAGATGTTCCCACGCAGGGGTTTCTTGTGAGGATGGGCGCGCATAAGCGCGCCGCCCATCGCGGGTGGGTTGTGCCACCACAGTGCGTTTTTTGGACTGGCCACGTCCGCTCTCATGAACTTGCATAGGTTGCCAACGAAGTCGCAAATCGTTTCCAGCCGCCCTGCATGACGACCGCGAGCGGGCCTCTTGTCAAACACATCGTTGTCGCGGAAGAATTTGGCGTGGACTCGCAAACAAATTGAGTCTGCTGGTCACGACGTTGTACGCAGCGGTCTGCGTTTGGGCTTCTCAAACAAAACGATATCGCCATAATACAGCGTCGGAAAGTTAACCCAAGGACACAACATGGAAATGCACAAGATCATTCATGATTTGGGATCCGGTATTTTCCTGGGCCTCGGCGTTGCGGCGGCTCTCCTCGGCGTCGTCTTCGTCATCCACTGGTTCCTGCTGCCTTTTGGGGTTTTTGGCATCAGAGACCGGCTTGACCGTGTGCTGATCCAACTCGCGGAATTGCAGCGCCAACTCGAAAAAATGGAAAATGTTTCCGGTCTGTCGGGAGCGGAGTCGAAACACGCGCCTCGCAATGCCGCAAACCCCGGCGGGAGTCGGAGAGAGGCGAAATGTCCGCACTGCAACCAACTCTTTGAAATCAAAGATGTTCCCCTTGGCACTCCGCAACAATGCTCCCACTGCCATAAGCCGATCTATAACTTTGAAACGTAATTCCCGATGGCGGGCGTTTCTCGCGCTCCAAGTTTCGGCGGCGCTTCTTCACGCGCGCGGTTTGACTTTCCGCCACGCCGTGCTTGTTTAGAGGGCGGAATTTGAAAAGCGAGCGACAACATTCCAAAGAGAGAGGACACGACCATGGCAATTCAAGTGGGTGACAAGGCGCCGGACTTCAATCTGACCACCAAGACGGCGGAGGGCCCGAAAAAAGTCAGGCTCAGCGATAATGCAGGCAAGAAGAGCAGCGTGCTGTTGTTCTTCCCGATGGCGTTCACCGGCGTCTGCACCAAGGAAATGTGCGACGTCAGCCAGGGGTTGAACGCCTTCACCGGTCTCAACGCCGTCGTCTATGGCATCAGCGGCGACAATCCCTTTGCGCAGGAGGCGTGGGCGCAGAAAGAGAAAATCCAGGTGCCGTTGCTGGCGGATTACGATCACGCCGTCGCTCGTGCCTACGGCATCGCTTACGAGAGTTTTTTGGCCGAAAAAAATCTGGGCCAGTCCGGCGTGCCCAAGCGCAGCGCGTTCGTCGTGGACAAGACGGGCACCGTCCGATACGCTTGGTTTAGCGACAATCCCGGCACTCTTCCCAACTTCGAGGAGATCAAGGCCGCGCTGGGCAAATTGCAGTGACGCACGATCGCAAGAGCGTGGAAATGAAACTCGTGCTATTGTAGACGGGGTAGCGCGTGGCGCAGAGCGGACCGGGTTTCATCCGCGGTGGCCGACCCCGAGCGAATGGCGTATATGGCGAAAACAATCAAAGCAGAACGTTTGAGTAAACCCACCAGGGACGTTCTCCCTGTGCTGGTGGTGATCGTGGACAAAAACCTGGCCATCAGGGAACTCAATGGCGCGGCCCGGCAATTCCTCGGTCCGCAATATAAAAAGGCGCTTCACAAGCGCAATGGAGAGGCGTTTGCGTGTATACACAGCCACGATGCTCCGGCAGGGTGCGGACACGGCAGGTTTTGCAGCATATGCCCCATACGCGAGGCAGCGACCCTCGCATGGCAGGAGCAACGGGTGGTGCGCCGTCGCACGAAGGCGCAAATCGGAAGCGACGAGCAACGCCGTGACGTCAATTTGTTGGTGACTGCCACTCCGCTGCCGTCGCAAAAATCAGCCCGCATCCTTTTGATGCTGGAGGATGTCACCGCGCTGGCGGCTCTGCAAACCTCAGCGCCCGTGTGCGCTTCGTGCAAGCGCATCCGCGATGACCGCGCCTACTGGGAACAATTGTGCGCTCATCTCAACGAACAGTTGGACCTGGATTTGACCGACGGGGTTTGCACCAAGTGCCGGCAGCAACTCTACCGGGGCCTCAAGGAAAGCCAGCCCTTGTTCTTCAAAGAACCGGCGGGCTTGTCCAGACACCGCTGATCCCAACGAGTGAAATGAGCCGTCCGACGCAGCGTTGACGGCGCGGGAAAACGGCTGGGCTTCACCATCGGCTCTTCAGCATCTTGTCGAAAACCCCCAGGATTTCCTCGCGGTTGCGTTCCTCATCGTCAAGTTGCCGCCGAAAGAAATCATAACCGCATCGAGTCTTGGCACCGGCGAGATCATCTCGGCTGGCCGTGCGCAACAAGGCCGGCAGACTCTGTCCACCGCCCGAGGCGGTGCGCGAGCCGGGACGCAGGCTCCGATTTACATAAAAAGCGCTCAGCGCACCCCGGATCGCCGCCGAATCGTAGCTGTGCGTCGGGCGACCGTGCCTGCCCAGGTCGTTGAGCAGGTCCACAAACTCCGCCGTGGTTTTCTTGACCCGTTCCAGGTCGTCGGCCTCGGCATAAAACCGTTTCCAGTCAATGGTCTGCCACTTTTGCACACTGTCCAACCGGAAGCCAAAGCGGCGGATCTTCTCTTGGCGGGGGCCCGTCTTTTTCACCATCGCATAGGTCGCCACGCCGAGAACCTTGCCGCTTTGCACGTGGATGATCGGGCTGCCGCTGTTGCCCGGCACGAACGGCGCATCCACCTCTACCAGATTCGGCCCGATGCCGATCAGTTTGCCTTCCAACAGATTCACGACCCCCGCGCCTTCCGCGTTGCCAAGCACCACGACGGCGTCGCCGATTTCGGCCTCCTTCTCCACGGACGCCACCGGCGGGATGGACACGCCGCCTTCGACCACCGCGAGCGCAACCAAATCGTGTCCCATCGCCACCAACGGAGTGCCGACCTGCACCGGCGTGCTATCGAGCAGTTTGAACGTGGCGGCTTTGATGGCGGCTACCACGTGGGCGTTGGTAATCAGATACTTCCGGCCCCGGATGTCCGTAATAAAACCGCTGCCCTTTCCGGCCTTGCCCTCGAAGAAAACCAGACCGCTGCGGTAATTGCGCACCAGCGCCGCCGCCTTGTCATCGTCCGACGCGCGCGCCGTGCCGTAAAAGACAAGACCACAAGCGAGAGCGGCGATGACAGCCCACGCTTTGAAAGCACAGCAACTCCGGGAAGAAAAAAAACCTCGTGCGTCGTGACCGGAGCCTTCCGTCCACGCCTGCTTCCTGTTCTGTTGTGCCATCAAGTTCAAACCGGGCGGCAATTTAATGGCCGCCGCGCCCCCGCAACAGCAAAATCATCCGGGCCGGCACGGTGCAACGTCGTAACGCGCGCCGCCATCGCGGAAAAAAAATGGTGGGCGCGCTCGGATTCGAACCGAGGACCCAGTGATTAAGAGTCACTTGCTCTAGCCAGCTGAGCTACGCGCCCACTCGAAAAGTGCGCAGACCCTACCGATGTCGCCATGGCCTGTCAATACTCTACTCGATGGTACTCTACTCGATGGCAAAATGCTGGCGACAAATCCCCCTTCTCCACCCGTCACGTCGCCTTCGCGGGCGGCCTGCGCACGCTCTTGACGCAGCCTGCCAATCCGCCCAAACTGGCGTGCCAGAAGGAAACCAACCTTAACAGGCGATTCATCATGAGCACTCTGGATCCGATTCAAATCCTCAATATCCTCTGGGGACTCCGCCAGGAAATTGACGCGTTGGAGAACGATACAAGGAGCGAAGTGGTCTCCGGCGCGCAAGTGGAGCAGAACGTCACGTCCCGCATGATCATCCCGCTCGACGCGCGCCTGAGCAAACTCTCGCTGATTTGCCGCGCCATGTGGTCGCTCATGCAGCAAAACCTGGGCGTGACCGAAGAAGATTTGCTGAAGCGCATCACCGAGATTGATGGCATGGACGGCCGGATCGACGGCAGGGTGACCAAACCGGCGCTCCAGTGTCCCAAGTGCAAGAGCGTGGTTTGCCGCCAGTTCAATCGCTGCTTGTTTTGCGGCTACGAACCGCCCGACCGCGACCCTTTCGATGAAGTCTGACGCAGGCTGGGAACGCGCTGCGGTCGAGACAGCAGCGCGCTGATTTTTTACTGCCGGCTACACCCGCTTCGCGTCGCCCCACAACCGCTCCAGCGCGTAGTGATGACGCACGTCGGCGCGAAAGACGTGGACGACGACGTCGCCGTAATCCACCACGACCCAGTGGCTGGAGTAAACGCCGTCGCGACCGCGCGGCATGCGGCCATGCTCCTTGAGCCGCATCTCGACACTGCCGGCAATGGCTTTCAGATGCGGCTCGGAGGTGCCGTTGCAGATGAGGAAAAAGTCGCAGAAGGAGGAGATGCCGCGCATGTCGAGCAGCACGATCTCGTCGGCCTTTTTTTCCAGCGCGGCCTCGCGGCACAGGCTGGCCAGTTCGGGGGAATCCAGGGGGGTGTTGTTGTCCATCAGCTGTAAAGTCCGGTTTTCTCAATATACCGCCGCACGGCATCCGGCACAAGGTAGCGGACCGACGCGCCGCGCGCGAGCCGGTCGCGGATGTCTGACGACGAGATGTCGGCAGGATGGCCGGGCAATCGGTGAACACGCACACCCCGGAGCCGCGTGCGGGCCGGCCGTTCGCCGGGCCGCGCGACGCAAATAAACTCGCAGAGCCGTGCCAGTTCCGAAGCCTCGCGCCACGTGTGCAGTTCGTTCAGGCTGTCGGTGCCGATGAGAAAATAAAACTTCGCGCGTGGCATGGCGTGGAGCAGTTGGCGCAACGTCTCCACCGAATACGACGGCCCGCCCCGCCGCATCTCCATGTCGGAGCAGCCGAAACGCGGATTGCCGTGAATGGCGAGTTTGACCATCCGCAGCCGGTGTCGCGCCTCGGCCAGCACAGGGGGCCGTTTGTGCGGCGGCGTGGCGGCGGGAATGAAGATGACCCGATCCAGTTCGAGCGCTTCCGCCGCGGCGTCGGCAATGAGCAGGTGCCCCATGTGAATGGGGTTGAACGTGCCGCCGAAGATGCCGAGTTTCATCGTGTCGCTATCAGTCGCCACTAGTCAGTGTACAGTGGTTAGTGGACAGTGACCAGTGTTCAGTTTGCAGGAATCCGTTCGTTCACTGCCCACTGTTCACTGTCCACTGATCCCTATTCACAAAAAAATGGTGGAGGGAGAAGGATTTGAACCTTCGAAGGCATAGCCACCTGATTTACAGTCAGGCCCATTTGGCCGCTTTGGTATCCCTCCACTCTCAAAAAACGTGGCGCGCAACGTACCAGACCCCAATATCGGAGTCAAGGCATGCGCGGACGGGTTGTTGGGAAATCCGCTCATCGCGCCGGCAGTTCGCGAATCTTGAGATTGCGGAACCAGACGCCGCCGCCGTGGTCCTGCAAGAGGATCGGCGTCTTGATTTTGTCGGCGAACCCGGGCACGTCCTTGAACTTGCTCTCGGCAATGCCCGCCGCCGACTCGGCGCTGTCGGTCTCATACTCGACCACCTTCGCGCCGTTGAGCCAGTGCTCGACATGCTTGCCTTGGATCACAATGCGCGACTGGTTGAATTCGCCCAGCGGTTTCAGCACGGCGCCCTTCGGCGCGATGACCACATACCACGACGCCGTCATGGACTTCGGCCCCTCTTTCTTGGCCCACGCCGCGTCGTCGAGCATCTGATACTCGTGAGCGATGGCGCTCTTGTAAACCTTGCCCTTCTTGTCGGCGCGCTTCTCGTCCACAAAATACTTCACACCGCTGTTGGCGCCGGCCGAAAGCTTCCACTCCCACGAGAACTCGAAATTATCAAATAGCTTCGTTGTGATGATGTCGCCGCCGCCGGTGGCCTTGGGCTTCTCGCCGGGCGCGGGCGCGGCAGGTTTCTCACAGTTGAGACAGCCGTCCTCGACCACCCAGCCGTGCGCGGGAAACGCCTCCTTCTGGAAACCGCGCCAGCCGGTCGTGCCCTTGCCGTCGAACAACAGTCGCCAACCGGCCTCCTTCTCCGCTGCCGTCAGCTCATTGCATCCGGCCTCGGCGCCCGTCGCCCACGCGACCGCCGCCGCGCCGATGCCGCACATCATCCACATCCTGCTCATCAAATTCATTTTCGCTCTCCTCATTGCGCCCTCTTCGCTAAAGCATTCGCCACCGAACGTCCAGCGGATTTTGCGGTTGCGCCGGCGGCGCGCTGGCACCAACTGCGGACGCGTCGCGATTACCCGGGAACGTTTTTGCCGAAGTGCCCGACAATAGAACCGTTTTGCAGTCAGACCGTTTTACATTGAGTCGGCAGCCGCCGCGTTTTACTTTGGCGTGTGTGGCTGCTGGACAACACAAAACACACGGCTGGAAAAACGAAATTTTGAGAACCCAACATCTTATCGCGGCTTGCGCGCTGTTGCTCGGCGCAACGGAAGTCTATCCCCAAAACAAAGCGCCCCAGCCCACGGTTCGGAGCGATTCGGTGAACCTCGCCGCAGCCTGCAACAACGACGGCCACGCCAAGCTGGCCAGGCACGAGTGGGACGGCGCGCTGGCCGATTTCAACCGCGCCATCGAACTCAATCCGCAATTGGCCGCCGCCTACTGCAACCGCGCCAGCGCCTACTACAACAAAGGCGACTACGACCGCGCCTTGCAGGACTTCAACCGCGCCATTGCCCTCGACCCAAACTACAGCACGGTCTTCAATGGGCGGGGCTATGTCCTGCTCGAACAAGGCGACTGGAGCGGCGCGCTGGCCGACTTCAACCGCGCTCTCGGCCCCTACCCCCATGACGCCGCCGCCTACAATGGCCGCGGCAACGCCCGGCAAAATCTGGGTGACGCGGACCGCGCTCTGGCCGATTTCAGCCGCGCCATCGAACTCAATCCCAGCTACGCCGCCGCCTACAATGGCCGCGGCAATGTCAAATGGACCAAGGGTGACTTGAAGGGTGCGCTGGCCGATTTCAGCAAAGCCATCGCGCTCAATCCGAAGTTCGCTCCGGCTTGCACCAATCGCGGCCATATCCGTCGCATCCAGGGCGACGTGGACGGCGCGCTGGCCAACTTCAACCGCGCCATCGAATGCAACCCGAAGTTTGCTCCTGCATACAACGGCCGCGGCAGCATCAAGTGGACCAGGGGCGACACGAGCGGCGCGCTGGCCGATTTCAACACCGCCGTTGAACTGGATTCCAAGCTCGCCTCCGCCAGCTTCAACCGCGCCAGCGTCTTCTACGACAAACGCGATTACGGCCGGGCCATCCAGGATTACAACCGCGCCATCGAGTGCAACCCGAAGTTCGCCCCCGCCTACAACGGCCGCGGCAGCGCCAAGTGGGCCAAGGGCGACGTGAGCGGCGCGCTGGGCGATTTCGATACCGCCATCGAACTGGATTCCAAACTCGCCCTGGCCTACTGCAACCGCGCCGGCGTCTATTACAACCAGCGCGATTACGACCACGCCGTGCATGACTACGACCGAGCCATCGCGCTCGATCCAACCCACGCCGCCTCCTACTATGGCCGCGCCGCCGTTTGTTTCGTCAAAGGCGACTATACGCGGGCACTGGCGGATGTGAAGACATGCCAAAAACTGGGCGGCCAAGTGGATCCCGCCTTTCTCGCGCAACTGATGCAACCGCCCAGCAAGGCGAAGAAGGAAGAGAAGTCAGTGATCAGTAATCAGTAACCAGTGTTTAGTAATCAGTGGCCAGCGGCCAGTCGTCACAAACAACCGGTATTCGCATTTGGATTCGTTCACTGTGAACAAGGCCAAGGTCATTCTACTCAGCATCATCGCCGCGTGCGGCTACGGGGTTGTCCACGACCAGATCACCGCCCGGCTCTGCATCGAGTATTTCACCGTAGCCCACCCGCCGCTGTTTCACACAACGTCCCCCACGCTTCTCGCGCTCTGCTGGGGTATCGCTGCCACTGCAGCCATCGGCGCTGGCTTTGGCATCGTCTTGGCATTGGTTTCGCAGTCCGGCAGTCCACCACCCTATCCAGTCTCGCGCCTCTTTCAAAATATTTTGCTTTTGCTCTCGGTGATGGCGCTATCGGCATTCATCGCCGCGGTTGCGGGCTATCAACTCTCGCAACGCGGCTTCCTTTCCGATCCCGCAGGTTTGATGGAGGCAATTCCCGCCCACCAGCATCACCGCTTCAGGGCTGTCTGGTTCGCACACATCGCCAGCTACCTCGTTGGTCTGGGCGGCGCAACGGTTCTATGTTTGCGCGTGTGGCGCCAGCGGGGTTGCCCCTCCGTCATCTCACTTTTTCCCCGCACGCGCGCGGCCGCTATCCGCGCTGTCATCGTTGTCGCCATCGCCGCATCTATCGTATGGATTTGTTTTATCGCTCACTGAGCAACCAACGAAAGCACCCACCCATGTGTTGTTGCAAACCGCCGTCCTGCCCCTTTCCGCTTACTGTCCACTGTTCACTGACCACTGATCACTGGCCATTCCCCTACTTCGCCTGATTGGCGCCTTTGACGCGCATGCGGATGGAGTAAAAGCCTTTGCTGGCAGTGATGAAAAGAGTGCGCTTGTCCTTGCCGCCGAAACAAAGGTTGGCGGTCCACGGCTCCGGCACGTCTATGTGCTCGATCTGTTTGCCCGTGGGGTCGAAGACGGTGACGCCTTTGCCGGTGATGTAGATGTTGCCCTCGTCGTCGAGCGTCATGCCGTCGGAGCCGGGCCGAAACAGCAGCGTCTTGTTTGTGAGCGAGCCGTCGGGCTGAATGTTGTAGCGGTAGGTCTTCCGGTCCTGGATGTCGGCGACGTAGAGGGTCTTGCCGTCGGGCGTGCCGATGATGCCGTTGGGCTGGACGAGGTCGGTGGTGATGCGCACGAGCTTCTTGCGGTCCGGCGTGAGGTAATAGACCTGCTGGCTGTCCTGCGGCATCTTGTCGTGCTTCCACCACGGCCGCTTGTAAAACGGGTCGGTGATATACATCCCGCCGTCGGGCCGCACCCAGACATCGTTCGGGCCGCACAGCAGCTTGCCCTCGTAGTCCTTCACGAGCACGGTCACGCTTCCGTCGGGCGCGATGCTCCACAGCTCGTTCTTCTCGTCGGCGCAGGAGATGATGTTCCCCTGCGCGTCGAAATACATGCCGTTGGAGCGGCCGGCCGGCTGTTTGAACGTGGTGAGTTTGCCGTCCACGCTCCATTTCATGATGCGGTCGTTGGGCTGGTCAGTGAAGAAGACGTTGCCGGCGGCGTCGCAGGTCGGCCCTTCGGTGAACTTGAACTCGCCGGAGAGTTTCTCCAGTTTAGCGCCGGGGGCGATGACGCTCTCCGCGCCGAAGAGCTGCGCGCCGGCGATAAGGCAAAGGGTCAGTGTGGCCAGCAGGAGTTTGGTTTTCATGATGAACTTCCTCGCGTTTTCAACTGTCGGGCAACCGCGCAAACCATAAGCACGCCGTTCGCCGCCCGTCGAGCGCATTCCAACTCGTGGCAGGCCAAACGGTGAGTTCGAAATTCCACGACGAGCCGGAGGATTTAAGGTAGGATTCTCGTTATGCGCCACGCCATCACATCCATTTTACTGGCACCGCTGATTCTTATTCAAGGAACCACCTTGGCCGCAGATAACGCCGCCGACCAAGCGACGGTGCAGTTCATCAACCAACAGGCGTTGCGATGCATGACCAGCATCAAACTCGAGCTGGCCGGGTTGAGCAACCGGTGTCCCGCCTTCAAAACCATCGTCGCCGAACCGATGGACGCCGCGAAACCCACCGGCAAGAATGCGGGCTGTAGCATGAATTTCTGGCATCAAATGCATTACGTGGATGGCAAAGAGGTGCTGGATGACAGCGGAGTCCGCCTCGCCGTGGGCATCCGGGAACACATGCCCAACATGCAGACGACCCAACGGTATCGGGCCACCGTCGGCAAAAAACGAGTGACCGCCTATTATCACCTCGAGCTCGGCCAAAATCTGAAAGATCTGGAGGCGCCAATCAAGGCGATCCTCGACAGGAACTTGCAGCAATTCTGCGCCCTGGCGGAAAAGATGAAGTGATGAGGCGGGGATTGGAGATTGGTAATTGGTGGCCGGTAATTGATTGTTGGTGAAAGGCGGAACGCCATCTGTCAGGTCTGGCCGGATAAAACGTGACGGACCGCATCCTCGACCGTTCAAAAAGCCTCCCATGGCGGTTCGTAATGAATAAACTCGTGGTGTTCGCCAATCGTCGCCTCCCAGAAAGGGCACCACATCAAGTCAATTATGAACGCCGGAGGCACTAACACCTGCGCTGGATATCCCCACCATTCTCTGTAGTCACGACGCATGTGCGTGCCTGGAATAACCTGCAAGTGGATGTTCTTGCCCATTATGACGTAAGGAATTGTCTGGCCCATTGCGAAAGTGGATGCGTTCTTCCTGAAATTCGGTGGAATCTTTTCGAGCGCCATATTCTCACGGCTGATGCCATCGGGGACAACCTCCCAGACTTTGTTTCCACAACAATCAGCCGATATCTGGATGGTGGGCGGATATTGCTGTCCCGGATTCGTCAGACGCGGGTGAGAGTCATACTCCCGCCACGTTTTCGTTCTATAGATAGAGCTTTCAACACCAGAGCGGGAAGCAATTACGTATTTGTTACACCTGAAGATCGGGTTTCCATTTCCAGCAGCGATCCCAAACCTGGCTTTCACGGCAATTGCTCCATCCTCTGCCACAATCACCGAATCTTTGGCCAGAATGTCGCTATTAAGATATTCCATGCGTTTGCCCGCGACTGTCACCGCCTTCGTTGTCATGCACCCGCTAGTGATGACGGACAACAGCACCAGACCAGCGATCCTCAGCCAAGCCTTGTTCATTTTCATGGGTGTTGCTCCTGATGGTTCCACAGGGAAAGGCGCGGCTAAGCCCGGCGTATAACGGAGAATTTCCAAAGTCCATCGTGATCCGTTTCCGGTGATAAGACCGGACCGCCGGGCCGGCCAAAATAACGACTCGGCGCGCCCAGCGGTCGCACCCTACCCGTGTGCCAGGCGTCCCGCCTGTCCTACTCTTTCCTCTGGAATTTGCCGCCGGTTCGGAGACATATTGTCCCCGTCATCGAAAGGAAACCCGATAATGAAGAAACGCGGCTCCAACCATCCGACGATTTCCAACTCGTCCGTCCATCCGTCCGCTTCGCCGCCTTCCCCTGCTCTCTCGCGCCGGCGGTTTCTCGGCTTCGCGGCGGCGGCGTGGGCCACAACCAACATCGTGCCTGCGCGCGTACTCGGCGCAGACGGCCAGACACCGCCAAGCGGGCGGCTCAGTCTCGCGGGCGTCGGCGTCGGCGGCGTCGGGTTTCCCCAACTTCAGGATTTTGAGAAGGCCGGCTTCAATATCGTCGCGCTCTGCGACGTGGACGACGTGTATGCCAAAAAAGCCTTCGACAAATGGCCGCAGGCGCGCCGTTACCGCGATTACCGCGAGATGCTTCGCGCCGAGGGCGACAAGATTGACGCGGTCCACGTCGCCACGCCCGACCACACGCACGCGCTGGTCACGCTCGCCGTGCTGCGGCGCGGCAAGCACGTCTGTTGTGTGAAGCCGTTGACCCGCACCATCCACGAGAGCCGCGTGATCGTGGAGGCGGCGCGCAAGGCCGGCGTAGCCACGCAGGTCACCGCGCAACCCAATACCAGCGAGACCGCCTGCCGCACGTGCGAATTGATCCAGGCCGGCGCCATCGGCGCGGTGCGCGAAGTTCACGTCTGGTCCAACCGCCCGCTCTGGCCGCAAGGCATGCAGCGCCCGCCGGGCGAGGACGCCGTGCCGGACACGTTCGATTGGAAAATGTGGCTCGGCCCCGCGCCGCAGCGGCCGTTCAAGGACAAGTGGCCCGACGGCAGCTACGCGCTCGATCAGGTGAAGGCGGCGGGCAAGAAAGGGCCGTCGGTCAAGGCGGTGTATCATCCGTGGAATTTTCGCGGCTGGTGGGATTTCGGCACCGGCGCGCTCGGCGACATGGGCTGCCATTACCTGAACACGCCGTTCCGCGCGTTGAAGCTCGCCCATCCGACGCGCGTGCAGGCCAGTGCAACGCAGGTGTTCGCCGAGACGGCGCCACTAGCAGCGGTGGTCACGTATGATTTCCCGGCGCGCGGCGAAATGCCGCCGCTGCGCCTGATCTGGTATGACGGCGGTTTGAAACCGCCCGCGCTGGGCGATTTCGAAGGCCGCCCGCCCGACGGCGGCGCGCTCTACATCGGCGACGAGGGCAAGATGCTCGGCACGACGGTGCTGCCCGGCTCGCGCGCGACGAAGTTCGAGAGCCTGCCCAAGACCCTGCCGCGGCGCGGCGGGACGTGGGCGGAGTGGTTTGAAGCCTGCAAAGGCGGCGAACCCGCGGGTTGCAACTTCAACTGGGCCGGGCCGCTCACGGAAACGGTGTTGCTCGGCAACATCGCCATCCGCACCGGCAAGCGGCTGGAGTGGGACGCCGCGCAGATGAAATTCACCAACGACGAGCCGGCGAACGCTCTCGTGAAGGAATCCTACCAAAACGGCTGGTCGCTCGACCCGGCGTGACGCCCGCGGGCGAGTCGTGGGTCTCTTTCTAATTGTGGCGGCGGTAGCCGACCACGAAAGGCAGGGTCGGACCGCAGGGCCGGCCGAAAGCCCCGGCAAAGAGGAAGCGATGCCGATTTGAGAACGTTGCGGCGCGCCCAGCGGTCGCGCCCTACCAGTCTACCCCAACAGGGTGGGAATCACTCAGCCCGGCGTCGTCTGGCCCTCCGGCCTGCGCCTTTTTTGAAAATAATAGACAATTTCACTTGACATGATAGCATAAATCTCTATATTCTGTCCCCAGCGTCGAAACGGACCGCTGGGCCAACGCCCGCCGTCCGGCGCGGCAAAAGACCATCGGAGAACAAAGAGACAGCCATGAGGACAGGGAATACCAAAACATTGGCGCCGAAACAGATCGAGGCCAACCGCCACAACGCCCTCCAATCCACCGGCCCGAGGACGCCGGCGGGGCCGCTGGAGCAGACGCTGGTGGAGCATACCGTTGCCATGCTGAGGCGGTCGCCACGGGGCGGAAATCATATATGCTCGTTTCCCAAAACGAACCCATATGACGGCGGCTTCGAAAACCGGAAAACCTCGTTTTCCAATTGGAATCGGCGTTTTTCGATTCCGGGGAGTGTGAAAAACAACAACCTTTTTTACGAAACGAACCCAAATGAATGGGACCCATTTTTGCCGCACATCGGGCGACAATCCGGCTTGCGGCCATCGCGCGCCCGGCGCCGCTTGCCACAAGTCAGATGGTCAGCCCCGAAAGCTCCGACAGGAGTCGCGAGTCCATCCCAGACTTTCGGGGTCAGAAACCGCCGCCACAGCCAATGCCCCCGCGTCCGCTGATACCTCAGTAGTTCTCGACCGCCCAACGCACGCCGTGGTATGTCTGGAGCCGAAGCGGTTTCGCATCGGACCATCATGAAACAACTCTCACGGCGCGATTTTGTGAAGGGCGCGGGCGCGGCGCTCGGTTTTCCTTTTCTCGTTCCATCCTCCGCGCTCGGTCTGGGCGGCGCGATCGCGCCCAGCGAACGCATCACAATGGGCTTCATCGGCGTCGGCGGCCAGGGCGGCGGCCATCTGCTCGGCGGCGCGTGGACCTACATCCCCGGCGGTTACAGCGCGCGGCCCGACGTGCAGGTGCTCGCCGTTTGTGACGTGCGGCGCGAACGCCGCGAGCGCGCGGTGCAGCGCGTGAACGAAAACTACGCGCAAACGCCCGGGCGCAGCGGCGGCAAGCCGTGCGAGGGGTATGTGGATTTCCGCCAGGTGCTCGAGCGCGACGACATTGACGCCGTGCTCATCGCCACACCGGCGCACTGGCACGCCATCATGGCGATCATGGCGGCGGAGGCGGGCAAGGACATCTATTGCGAGAAGCCGTCGGCGTGCACCGTTCACGAGGCGCAGGCGATGGCCGCGGCGGTGCGGCGCTACGGCCGCGTCTATCAAGCCGGCACGCAGCAGCGCAGCGAATACGGAGGCAAGTTCCGCCGGGCGTGCGAGTTTGTCCGCAGCGGGCGCATCGGGCGGTTGAAAGAGATTTACGCCTACCGCGACGGCGGCGCGATCCGATGGCCGGTGCGGTTCGGCGCAGGCCGGCCGGTGCCGGACGGGCTGGACTGGGAACTCTACCTCGGTCCCGCGCCGTGGCTCCCCTATGACGGCAACGTTGGCTCGCACCGGTTCGACATCGGCGAACTCAACTGGGGCCAGCACCACTACGACATCGTGCAGTGGGCCGCCAACGCCGACGAGACCGGCCCGGTGGAGTTGTTCATGGACGGAGATCGCACCGCCTATCGCTACGCCAGCGGCGTGACGGTGTTCGGCAAACCATACCCCGGCGAAAAAGTCGGCGGCAACGGTGGCGCGTGCTTCGTCGGCACGAACGGACGCATCGCCGTGGACCGCGACAATCTCGTCTCCGATCCACCCGACATCGTGCGCGAACCGCTCCGACCCGACGAGACGCATCTCTATCACTGCGATAGCCACTCCGGCAATTTTCTGGAATGCGTCCGTACCCGCCAGCGCACGATCTGCCACGAAGGCGTCGCGCACCGCTCATCGAGCGCGCTGCTGCTCGGCGGCGTCGAGAAACAGTTGCAGCGGCCGTTGAAGTGGGATCCGCAACGCGAGCAGTTCGTCGGCGACGACGAGGCCAACCGCCTGCTCTCCATCGCCCAGCGCCCGCCGTGGCACATCTAAGGAACCGACGATGCGACTCATTTTCATTGCCATCATTTTCGCCGCCCTGCTCTCGCCGTTGCGCGCCGCCGATTCGGACGAGGAACAATCCATCGCCGTCCTGCAATCGGACGCCACCTTGCAGCAGAAGGACGCCGCGTGCGCGCAACTCAAGCACATCGGCACCGTCCGCTCTGTGCCCGCGCTGGCCGCGCTGCTCGCCGACGAACAACTCTCCCACTCCGCCCGTTACGCGCTCGAATCCATGCCGCTGCCCGAAGCGGGCCGCGCGTTGATCGGCGCGCTGGACAAGACCGCCGGCCTGACCCGGGTTGGCATCATCACTTCGCTCGGCTACCGCCGCGAACTCGCTGCACTGCCGGCGCTGGCGAAACTGGTTTCCGACAACGACCCGCAGATCGCCTCGGCGGCAGCGGTGGCGCTGGGAAAAATCGGCGGTGCGGAGGCGGCGAACACCCTGAAGGCCGCCCGCGCCGGAGCACCCGCCCCCGTCCAACCCTCCATCGCGGACGGCCTGCTCCGTTGCGCCGCGCATTTCCTCAAAAAGGGCGCAATGCATTCTCCGCACGCGCTCCCCGCCGATGAGGACACCGCGGCGGCATCGGAAATCTACCAATCGCTTCTGCACTCCAAAGAGCCTCGCCTGCGCACCGCCGCCGCTCACGGCCTGATTGTCTCCAGCGGCAAGGACGCGGCCGCAACGGCGCAGAAGATGTTGCTGGGAGACGATCCCTTCTGCCGGATGGCCGCTTTGCAGTTGATCGCCCGGATTCCCGGAGAGGTCGCAACGAAACTTTTCGCCGAGTCGCTGCCCTCGCTCCCCGCCGATATCCAAGTCGCGGTGATTGAAGCCCTGCGACAACGCGGCGACGCGGCGGCCGTTCCCGCGCTCGTCCCGGCCACGAAGGCTTCGTCGGATGCGGTGCGCATTGCCGCCCTGCGCGCGCTGGGCGCGATTGGCGACGCTTCGGTCATTGCGCCGCTAGCCGAAACAGCCGCCGGCACAAAGGGCGGCGAGCAGGAAGCCGCGCGTGACGCGCTCGATCTGCTTCGCGGCAAGGGCATCTCCAAGGCCATGCTGGCCCATCTGACCAAGGCGGCGCCGGAAGTTCAGACAGAACTGATTCTGTCGTTGGGCCGGCGCAAAGAAACCTCCGCCGTTCCGACGTTGCTGAAGCTTGCCGGGTCTTCCAGCGAATCTCAGCGCGCCGCCTCGCTTCAGTCGCTCGCGCTGACGGCGGATGAAGGCGTGGTGAACGATCTCGTCGGGCTTCTGGTGAAGGCCGGCACCGATGGCGAACGCGACGCGATTGAGAAAACCCTGCTGACCATCTGCGTCCGCAGCAAACATAGCGAGGTCTGCGCCGCGTCCGTGCTGAAGTCCGAGAAAACCGCTGCCGTTCCGGTGCGTTGCGCCTTGCTCAGAGTTCTCGGTCGCGTCGCCGGCAACGAATCGCTCCAGGAACTTCGCACCGCCACCCGCGACAGCGATCCCGCCATTCAAGACGCCGCCATCCGCTCGCTCGCCGATGCCGGACGGCTCGACGCCATGCCGGACCTGCTCGCGCTGGCGAAAGACGCGCCCACCCTGCCCCATCGCGTCCTCGCGCTCCGCGGTTACTGGCACGCCGTCTCGCTCGCCGACAAATGCGCCGCCGCCGAGCGCCTGAAAATGTGCGAGACGGGCCTGGCGGCTTCACCGCGCCCCGACGAAAAGCGGCTCGGTCTCACGGAACTGGCGAAAATCCCGGACGTTGGTGCGTTCAAGCTGGCCGAGCCGTTTCTCGCCGACGCCGCCGTACGCGCCGAAGCCGCGTCCGCCATCGTGCAGATCGCGCTAGAAACCTCCGGCGCGCACCGCAGCGCCGCCAAAGCCGAACTGACCCATCTTCTTGCCACCGCGCCCGACGACGCTACCCGCAAAGCTGCGGAAGCGGCGCTGGATCAACTTGAGCCGGCCGCCGGCTACATCACCGCGTGGCAGGTGGCCGGTCCCTACGCGCAAGAGGGCAAGAACTACCGCGCTCTTTTCGATATCCTCTTCCCGCCGGAAACGCCCGACGCGGCGCAGGTGAAATGGCGCACGTTGCCGGCCGGCACCAGCGCCGGCACACCGTGGCTGCTCGACCTGCTCAAGTTCCTCGGCGGCCAACAATGCGTGGCCTACGCGCGCACCAACGTCTACTCCGACAAACCACAAGCCGCGCGCCTCGACCTCGGCTCCGACGACGGCGTGAAAGTCTGGCTGAACGGCGAGGTGATCCACGCCAACAACACCGCGCGTCCCCTGAAGCCGGGATCGGACAAGGTCGCCATCAAGCTCAAGCAAGGCTGGAACGCGCTCCTGTTGAAAATCACCCAGAACAACCTGGGCTGGGAATTTTCCGCCCGCATCGTCAAACCCGACGGCACGCCGCTCTTCGGCCTCCGCGCCGACACCTCTCCGGTTCATTAACTCACGCCATCCGTCCTCAATGGAGCCGGAGCGGACTCTTCACCGCACCATGCCGCGCCGCACCCATGGACGCAGCCGCCGACGCTTGCCACGTGTGACGTGGTAAGGAGAACTCCGCTAGCTCGGCGTTGACGTGTCCGGGCCATAAACCCGTCGGAAGGGTCCCGGAGAGCCCCGGCCTCCAATGCTTGGACGCGCATCGCGACCATGAACTGGCATGATCCCTCGCGATTCCAAAGCGGCAGAGGACTGCCGCAGTCCAAGAGGCTTGCGCCCATGTGTGAGGGGCTGTCCGCAACGCGGCAGCGCCGTCGCACTGCGTCATTAAGGTCTTGGGCACTAGGTCCTCGGCGACACCGCTGAGAGCGAATGCGTCGAAGAGGGCGTGAATGATGGCGAGTTGAAGTTTCCTGGTTTTTGGTTATGCCGGTCACGCCCGCCGAACTCGCTCTCGGTTTGACCAACGTGGGTCTTTACAGTTGTTAGCCTCGTCGAACTTAGGTTCGACAAGCTCCTTCCCCCACAGCTTGCCGCCGGCACGCTGTGGATTGTTCCGAAAATGGCGATTGCGGTCCCGAAAGTAGCGGTTAATAGCCTCCTTGCACTCTTCGACTGACTGGTAATCACTGTTGTGAAGTATCGCCTTCGCCATGCCACTGAAAACGGATTCGATCACATTCAGAAACTGTGCGCCCGCAGGAAGCGGGGCCAGTCTAACGAATGGCCCATGCAGATCTCGGCGAAACTCGCGGCTGTTTACGAAATGAACCCTCTCAAGAAACTGATGCGAAGCGTGCCAAGACGCAGCGTCCCAAGAGAAATAGATGAACTTTGCCGCACGATACTTCCGCACAAGCAGATTCAGCAACTTGATCATCTCGGTTGTGTCCTTCTTTCGTGAGTAGAAATGCGTGGCTTGATTACGTGATAACTCGAGTGCAGCCGTGACGATCAAACTGCCTTTATTCTTTTGGAGTTGTGGGACCACTCGCACTTGCCCTCTGGGGACGAATGACTTTCCGCCAGTCATCTTGACAGCAAATGGTCCGAACTCATCCACGGAGAAGAATCTGTCTTTTGTTCCCAAGTGTGAGAGTATGCGCGTAATCTTCCGAACTTTTTCAGAGTATTGCGGATCCGCGCTAGTCAGCACTTTCTTTGCCTTTCGCATCCGCCAACCTGCGTTCCTGATTATTCTGCTGATGCAGGCTTTCCCAACATGAAGCCCCTGTTTGCCCATGATGCACTTGATGTCCTGCAATCGCCAAGTCGTCCGGTTAACTCCAAAGGCGCGTGGCGGTGCATGGAGTATCGAGAAGACGGCCTGTTTGTATTCAGGGACATCGCACTTCGCGTATGCACGGCTAACAGGGTTTACGGCAGCTTCGCACCCTTTGGCAGCAAGTTGGGATATGTGAGCATCAACAGCGGAATGACCGAGGTGCAGGAATCTCGAAATGACCGAGACCGGAATTCCTTTCAGATGAGCAAGAATCGAAACCGCACGGTTCCTGAAACGCAAGCCCTTGTCTCTAATGCAACTCAGGATAAGACCGATCTCGCGCGGCGTCAGATGCTTCGCAAACAACAGAGCAAGTTGCTCGACAGTGAAGCTACCCTGAAGCAAGGAGAGCATCCACTCGCGACTTTTCTGCTCCCGGTCTGCGCGCGGGTTTACAGCTCTAATTGGTCGTTTACAATCTGGATAGATGCCATCTTCGTCACCCCGCCTTCGCATTCCTGACGCGCTTTCTAATGAACGTATCGACTGCTCCGCAAGCGACTGTGCATCGCTTGGGCATCGGCGTAGAGGCCGGAAACTTGCTGCTGCTTTGTCGAGCAACGCCTTCTTCCACCTGTAGAACACGTTCTGATGAATCCCGTAGCCTAAGCACAATAAGCGAACAGGAATCTTCTCCTCAAAGTGCATTCGGAGGAGCCTGACCTTTTCATCGGCGTTGAAGTGCCTTCGTTTTCTCGGCATGCGTGCTTAACATTGTTTCATTTCGCAGGCTGCGCCAGTGAATTGTCAGTGGCGAGCCGGGACTCGAAACCTTCTCCCGCTAACCGCATCCACACGAACGCGATTCTTGTCCATTTACCGCGAGACGTGACACGAGCATACTGGCAGACATGAAGGCACTTGCAATTATCCGACTCGGTTGCGCGTGTTTGGTTGGCGGTGCGATTGGAGCAGCGGCGGACGAGATTGTGTTGTTCGATGCCGCTACGACGCCGATGGCCGCGGTCGCGTCGCAGTCGGGCGGGAAGATCGAGTTGCGAGACGGGCTGCTGGAAGTCGAGACGAAGGGCGGGACGGGCTATCCGGGGATTCGTGTCAAGGGCGTGTGGGATTTGTCGAAGTGCAACCGGCTGACGCTGGAGCTGGCCCTTCGCGATCGCAAGGGCGAACTGCCGCTCACGATCCGGCTCGACAATCCGGATGCGAATCCCGGCAAATCAGAAGGCGTGTTTGTGGATCGCGTGAAGATCCGTGGCAAGAAGCCGGCGAGCTACGAAGTAGCGCTCCCGCCGCCGCTGCCCTACGGGCGCGAAATCAACAGCAAACTCACCGGCATGAAGCGCGGGCCGTTGGCGACGACGGGTGTGGCGGCCGATCTGGATGCGTCGAAGGTGGTCGGCGTGGCGGTCTATATCAACGAGCCGAAGCTGGACTGGCTCTGGAGTGTGAAGCGCATCGTCGCGCACACCGGGCCGTCGCCAGACGTGGCGGCATGGATGCGGCTGCCGCCGGAAACGTTTTTCCCGTTCATTGACGTGTATGGCCAGTTCAAACACAAGGAGTGGCCCGGCAAGACGCACTCGGACAACGACCTGAAAAAGGCACTGGAGACCGAGCGCGCCGACCTCGCCGCGCATTCCGGCCCCGACGGGTGGAACCCATACGGCGGTTGGGCCAAGGGGCCGCGGCAAAAAGCGACCGGCCGGTTCCGCGTCGAGAAGATCAACGGCAGGTGGTGGATGGTGGATCCCGAAGGCTGCCTCTGGTGGTCGCACGGGCCGGTGCGCGTCACCTCCTCGTCGGCGGTGACGCCGCTGGACGGGCGCGAGCTTTACTTCACCGATCTGCCCAAGCCGGACTCGCCGTTCGCGCTCTTCTATACGACGCGCGACGCGCTGCTCTGGCCGTATTACGAGGCGCGCGGCATCCAGCGGACGTATGATTTTTCCTCGGCCAACGCCTACCGCAAGTATGGCGCGGACTGGCGCGCGCGCTACGCCGACATGGCGCACCAACGGCTGCGGAGCTGGGGCATGAACACCATCGCGAACAGTTCCGACAAGGGCATCTGCCTGCAGCGGCGCACGCCCTACTGTGACCGCTTCGAGTTGAAATCGCCGGACATCGAGGGCGCGCATCTCGGCTGGTGGAAGTTCAAAGACCCGTTCCACCCCGAATTCCGCGCCAACTTCCGGCGGCAGCTCGCGCAGCGAAAAGAGGAACTCGATGACCCGTGGTGTTTCGGGTTTTTCGTGGACAATGAGATCAGTTGGGGCGGCGAGACCGCGCTGGCGGACTGGACATTGCAATCGCCCGCCACCCAGCCGGCGAAGATCGAGATGATTCGCCGGCTCAAGGAGAAATACGCCGCCATCGCCCAACTCAACGCGGCATGGAAAACCAACTACACCGACTGGGACGCGTTGCTCCAATCGCAGCAGAAGCCACCGCCCGATGCGAAAGACGACTGCGCTGCATTCACCGCGGTCGTGACCGAGGCATACTTCAAGAACATCCGCGACGAATTCAAGGCTGTCGCTCCCAACACGCTCTATCTCGGTTGTCGCTTCGCCGGCTCGACCAAGGCCGCCGTCCAGATCGCGGCCAAATACTGCGACGTCATCAGCTACAACCTCTACCGGCACACGCTGGATGATTTCAAACTGCCGGAGGGCGTGGACAAGCCGGTTATGATTGGCGAGTTCCATTTCGGCGCGCTCGACCGCGGCATGTTTCATCCGAGCCTGATCGAGGTCGCCGACCAGGCCGCGCGCGGCAAAGCTTACGCGACCTACATCGCTTCCGCGCTGCGCCACCCGAACATCGTCGGCGCGCACTGGCATCAATTCGGCGAGCAGCCGACCACCGGCCGCTTCGACGGTGAGAATCTTCAGAACGGCCTGCTCGATGTGTGCGACACGCCCTACCCCGAAACCATCGCCGGCATCCGCGACGTCGGCTATCGCCTTTACGAAATCCGCAACGAAGGAGTGAGATAAACATGAACCGCCGCGCAATCTCCACCCTGACGGCGGCGCTGCTGCTGGCCATTGGAGCTTTGGCACAGGAACCCAAACCGCCGGTCTTCGCCTATCGCTCGTTCTGGCCGGAGTTCGAGGCGATGAAGCAGTTCAAGGACGCGGGCGTGAACACCGTCTGCATCTTCGCCGCCAACACCTACAACTCGCTCGGCCAGCCTTACTGCAAATACCCGCCCGTGTGGCGCTGGTTTCGAAAGTATGACTTCGCGTCGCTGGACAAACAATATGACGATGTCCTCGCGATCAATCCGAAGGCGGATTTTCTCTGCATGATAGACCTGAACACGCCGATCTGGCTCAAGCACCAGATGGCGTTGCGCGGACAGCCGGATTGCGACAGCTTCACCATGCTGAGCTGTGCTTGCGCCAGCCGCGAATGGCGCAAAACAACCGGCGAGTATCTGGAGGCGGTGGTCAAGCACATGGAGGCGCGTTATGGCGACCGCGTGAAAGCCTACGTGCTCGCCTGCGGCCAGACCGACGAGTGGATGGATTACAGCCGTGGCATGGCCGGCCGGGCAAAAACCCAGGCGTGGAAAACATGGCTCAAAGACCACGGCAGGGCCGACGTGGCCGTGCCCACGCTGGAGCGACTGGATCACGCGTCATTCGAGGACTTGATTCGCGATCCGGCCACCGAGCGGGACGTGGTGGATTACGCGCAGTTCACCGGCGACATCGTTGCGGACACCGTGCTGGAGTTTGCGAAGAAGACCCGTTCGCTGATTCCAAGGCAACGACAGATCGGAATGTTTTTCGGCTACATCCTGGAGTTGACCCGCACGCGTCTGGTTTGGGCAGGCCATCTGGAATACGAACGGCTTTACAGCTCGCCGGACATTGATTTCTTCATCAGCCCGGGAACCTACAGCGATCGGCCGATGGGCGGCGGCAGCGGCTTCATGGTGCCGAACGCAACGCGGCTGCTGAATCATAAAGGCTTCCTCCACGAGATGGATCACCGCACGCCGACGTATAATGTCCACCTCGACGAGTTCGTCTCCATTGCGTGGATGGTGCCGTGGAAAAATCAGGCGGAAACCGACGCCGGCCTGAAGCGGGAGTTTGCCCTCGCGATCACCGCACAGAGTTCGCTGTGGTGTTTCGACATGTGGGGCGGGGTTTTTAAGACGCCGGAAACGATGCAATGCGTCAAGCAAGCCAAGACGCTGTGGGATCGTTTCACCGCGCAGCCGCTCAAGACCCGCGCCGAGGTCGCGCTGGTGGTGGACCCGCAAAGCGCGCGCTACGTCAACGACCAGAACGCCACGGTGGCGCAGATCTACCAGAACACGCGCAACACGCTCAATCGCTTGGGCGCGCCGTTCGAGGTTTTCTCCTTCAACGACCTGTCGCGCGCCGACCTGTCTCAATACCGGCTGTTTATTTTTCCCGGACTCTTCGAGCTGACGCCCGAGAAAATGGAGGTGCTCAAAAATCACGTTCTCAAAAACAATCGCACGGTGATGTTCCTCTACGCGCCCGGCATCTGCGACGGCAAGACCCTCGATCCGGCGCGGGTGAAAGCGCTGACCGGCACCGCGTTCAAGACGCCGGGCCTCAGCACGGTGCCGCGCGATGGTTGGAAGGCCGTTTATGCCGCCGGCTACGCGGACTTGACGGCGGAGACCTTGAGAAAAGCGGCTGTCGAAGCGGGCGTCACGATCTACTGTCAGGACGCCGTTCCGGTTTACGCCAACGAACGCCTCGTGGCGATTCACACGGCGCAAGGAGGTGAGAAGACCATCACGCTGCCGGTTGACTGCCGGCAGGTTCGCGAGCTTTACACCGGCCGTCTTGTGCCCGTGACAGCACGCCAGTTCCGTTACTCATTTGAGACGCCGGACACGGCACTGTTCGAACTGATTTGGTAAAGTGGGGCGGGCATTTCAACCAGATCGTGCCCTCAAGACCGATACCGCACTCGCAAGAACGCGATTCTTGTTTATTTACGACGGCCTTCGGGCGGCGCATAATGCCGCCCGTGCAGTCTGAAGAACATTGAAGCCATGTCACGGAGCACGATCATGCCCACACTCGCCACTCGCCGAAGTTTTCTTTGCCACCTCGTCATCGTCGCATCGAGCTTGTCGCTCGCCCACGGCGCAGCCGCCGGCGACGGCGGACTGAAGCTCGCCACGTTCGACGTGGACGCCACGCCGCCGGTTGGCTCGATGCTAGCTTACGATCCCGTCATCCGCGTGGACGAACTGACGCTGCGATGCCGTGGTGTCGTCTTGATCGGCGCGGGCGAGCCGATTGTGTTGTGCGCGGTGGATTGGATCGGCATCGCCAACGAAGCCCACGACGCTTTCTGCGAGGCGCTGGCCAGGGCCGCGCACACGACGCCGCAGCGCGTCGCCGTCCACGTGGTGCACCAGCACGACGCGCCGGGATGCGATTTCACCGCGGAAGCTCTGTTGAAAAAAGCGGGTGTAAGCGACCTCGGCCGCTACGAAAGCGCCTTTGCGCGCAAAGTGATCAGCCGCGCCGCGGAAGCGGTGCGGGTTTCCCTCACGAAGGCGCAGCCCGTCACCTACTGCGGCTGGGGCGAAGCCAACGTGAAGGAAGTGGCGTCGAACCGCCGCATCCCCGGCCCGGACGGCCGCATCCGCGCCACGCGCTGGACCACTTGCAAGGACCCGAAATTGCGCGCGGAGCCGGAAGGCGTGATTGACCCGCGTGTGTCGCTGCTGAGTTTTTGGAACGACGACGAACCGGTCGCCGTCCTGAGCTACTACGCCTGTCATCCGCAAAGCTACTACCGCATGGGCATTCCCAGCCCGGATTTTCCCGGCATCGCGCGTTTCTTCCGCCAACAAGACGTGCCGGAGGCGTTGCACGTACATTTCAACGGCGCCGGGGGAAATATCACCGCGGGCAAATACAACGACGGCGCGCGGGAGAACCGCGTGGCGCTCGCGCTGCGGCTGGCCAACGGCATGAGGCGCGCGTGGGAAGCGACGCGGGTCTTTCCCATCAACGCAACGAACATCCAGTGGCGCGTGGAGCCTGCGGCCCTGCCGCCTGCGGCTCATCTCGACGAGGCAAAGCTGCGTGCCGACCTGACTCAGCAAAAGAATCCCAAGCTCGCCTTGGACGCCGCCGACCAGCTCGCGTGGCTGTTGCGTTGCCAGAGCGGGCACAAGATAGACATCGCGATGCTGGGCGTCGGCGACGTGCGAGTACTGCACATGCCAGGCGAGCTGTTCGTCGAATATCAACTTGCCGCCAAGCAGATGCGTCCCGATCTTCACGTCGCAATGGCCGCCTATGGCGAATACGGCCCCGGCTACATCGGCACGGCACGCGCCTACCCCGAAGGCGGCTACGAAACCAGCAAGCTGGCGTCCGGTGTCACGCCAGAGGTGGAGTCGGTATTGATGACCTCCATGCGGAAGCTGCTGGAGCCGCGATGATGCTTTGAATCGCGTGAGAAACTTTCCCTTGGAATCGCTTGTTTCAAAACAACGGGCCGGTAGAATCCCGCCGTTCACGTCTCTTCATCTACGAGCTTGAGAAACCATGCTCTGCCAGCAAACGACTGCACATGCCGAGCCTGCCGTCGCCGCGAAAAGCGGCCGGCTGGCGTCGCTCGATGCGTTGCGCGGGCTGGACATGTTCTGGATCATCGGCGGCGGCCAGGCGGCGGTGGCAGCGGCCAAAGCCAGCGGCCAATCATGGCTCAACTGGGTTCCCGTCCAGATGAGCCACGTGGCATGGGACGGGTTCCGCTTCTATGACCTGATCTTTCCGCTGTTCCTGTTCATGATCGGCGTCGCGATTCCCTACGCACTAGGCAAGCGTCTCAGCCGCGGCGACAGCCGCCCAAGCATCTACGGTCATCTCATCTTGCGCGTCGCCGTCATGATCGTGCTGGGAATGATGGTCAACGGTAGCTTGCTGACGCTCGACCCAAAGAAGTTCGAACTGACCTACAGCGTGCTCCAGATGCTGGCGCTGGGCTATTTCGTCGCGGCGGTTCTGTTCCTGAACCTGGGTCTGCGCGGCCAGATCATCGCCACGGTCGCGATGCTCGTGGGCTACTGGGCTTTGCTGGCGTTCGTGCCCGGTCCCGGCCATGAAATCGGACGGTTCCGCGAAGGCTGCAACGCGGGCGATTGGGTGACCGAATATCTTTTCGGCAAATGGCGCGGCCAGCAGATCGGCTGGGTCGTCGGCATTCTCGGCCATGCTTCGACCGCGATGCTCGGCGTGTTTGCCGGACACCTGCTTCGCTCCGGTCTGGACGCGTGGCAAAAACTGCGATGGCTCGCCGTGCTCGGCGTGGCCTGTCTCGCCGCAGGTTTTCTCTGGAGTGGCTGGCTTGCCGAATGGTTTCCGGGCGCGTGGAACCAGTGGCCCATCTGGTTCCCAATCATCAAGGTCCGATGGACGAGTTCGTACGCGCTCTACGCGGGCGGCATCAGTTTCCTGTTGCTGGCGCTCTGCTACCTGATCATTGACGTGCGGGGATGGCGCCGCTGGGCGGAGCCGTTCATGGCCATCGGCGCCAATTCGATCTTCGCCTACATGGCGTGGCAACTCTGCAGTTCCGCCTTCCGGCGCGTCGCGGAGGTATTTCTGGGCGGACTGAAGGCTTACGTCGGTCCATGGCACGAAACGATCCTCGCGGCCGGAACATTCGCTGTCTTGTGGATTCTGCTCGGCTACCTGTATCGCAAAGGAACTTTCATTCGCATCTGAACAACCGCCCATCATCGAAATCATAACAAAGGAGTCCGCCATGTCTCGCGCACCACATTTTTCCCGACGACGTTTCCTCCAGATCACCGGCGCGGCCCTGCCCGCGTCCGTCCTTGCCGCCCCGGCATCGGGCAAGCTGAAATCGCACAAGTATGAGGAACTTCGCCCGGAGGAATTCTACGCCGAACTCGAACGCACGCCCATCGCCTACTGGGGTTGCGGCGCGATGGAAGAGCACGGTTTGCAGAACCCGCTCGGCGTGGACCCGCTCACCGCTTATGAAATTTGTCTGCGGGCCGTAAAAATCTCCGGCGGCATTGTCTTTCCGCTGGTGCCGTTTGCGCCGGCCTACATGCCGCCGTGCCTGACGCGCCGCGAATTGCGCGAGAAGTCCAAGGAACTGTTCCTGCCGAGCCTCTGGACCAGCGGCGAGCTTTGCAAACAACTCTACATCGAGCTGCTCGAATCGCTCGCCGACATCGGCTTCAAGTCCTGCATCGCCTTCAGCGGCCATGCGCCCGCGGACGTGCTGCTTCAGCAGATTGACAAGGAACTCGGCGGCAAGGTGGGCGCGATGCGATTCTGGGGCGGCGGCACCGTGAGCATCCTGCGCGATCATCTCAAGGATCTGGCGAAACAATACCCGCTCGGCATGGGCCACGGCATGATGTGGGAAACGTCATTCATGATGGCGCTCAATCCGGAGTGCGTGGACCTGCCGCGGGCGAAACGCGTCAAGGACTATCCGCGGCCTTCGCAGCTCTCCAAACAACCCGACAAGAATCTTGACGATATCTCCAACGCCAACACCGAACTCGGCAACCGCGAATTCAACCTCGCCGCCGAGCGCGCCGCCAAGATCGCGCGCGAGATGCTCCAATAATTGAACGCCGCGACTCAATAAATTCGAACTCATCCATGAAACCCGTCTTCCCCTTCTGTCTTGCCGCGCTGTTCGTGGCCGGCGTTGCAACCGCAACGGATTTTTACGTCGCGGCCACCGGCGACGACGCCAATCCCGGCACGAAGACGAAGCCGTTCGCGACGCTGGAACACGCGCGCGACGCCGTCCGGCAATCCAAGACCCAAAATCCAAAGTCCAAAATCGAAGTCTTTCTCCGCGGCGGAGTTTACCGCGTCGAAAAGACGATCGAGTTCACGCTGGAAGACTCAGGCTCCGAGGACGCGCCGATCACTTACGCGGCATACGGCAGCGAGCGGCCGGTCATTTCAGGCGGTCGGCAAATTACCGGCTGGCAGAAAGGCGACGGCAAGCTCTGGCAAACGGTCGTGCCGGACGTGAAGGAAGGCCGCTGGTATTTCAACCAGCTTTTCGTCAACGGACAGCGGCGCACACGAGCACGGACGCCCAACAAGGGCTTCCTCTACACCGAAGGCATCCTCGCGCCGTTCAATCGCGCGAAATGGTCCAGCGACACGGTGGCAAAACACGGCTTTGTGTTTCGCGACGGCGACATCAAGCGCTGGCGTAATTTCAACGACGCCGTGGTCGTCGTTTATCACTCATGGACAACCTCGATTCACCTGATCACCGATCTTGATTCCGGGCAGCGAACAGTGCGGCTCGCGCCGTCGTCGCGATGGCCCATCGGTTACTGGTGGGAATACAACACGCGATATCACGTCGAAAATATTTTCGAGGCGCTCGACGAGCCGGGCGAATGGTATCTCGACCGCGCTACGGGCGTTTTGAGCTACTGGCCAATGCCCGGCGAGAACATGCGTCGCGCGGAAGTCGTCGCGCCGGTCGTGCGGCAGACGCTGGTCGCGTTCCAAGGCGCGGCGGCGAAGAAGCAATACGTTGAATACCTTCGCTTCGCCGGCCTGTCGTTCCAGCACACGGATTACCTGCTCGCGCCGGACATGCCGCCTGATGAGCAAGGGGCCACGGAGCGCTTGCCGCTGATCGCCGCCGAAGGGTTGCGCCACGCGGTCTTTGAAAACTGCGAGATCACCCACGCCGGTGAGAACGCCCTCTGGCTCGATAGTGGTTGCGCCAACAACGTCTTCCGCCGCTGCCACATTCACGACCTCGGCGGCAGCGCCATATTCATCGGCCCGAAGAAATGGCGCGATACGCCGGAAGAACGCGTCGAGCGCAACGTTGTGGACAACTGTTTCATTCACGATGGCTCGCACATATTCCTCGGCAGTCAGGGCGTGTGGATCGGCCGCTCCTCATACAACGAGGTGACGCACAACGAGATTTCCGACTTCGCCCATCTCGGCATCTCCGTCGGTCACTCGTGGGGTTACGCGCCGAGCAGCGCGCACAACAACCGGATCGCTTTCAACCACGTCCACCACATCTGCAACGGATTTTTCAGTGACGGCGGCGGCATTTATACGCTCGGCATTTCGCCGGGCACAGTGATCCTGAACAACGTCGTCCACGACGTGGTGCCGACACCGCAGATGCCGGTCGGCGGTACCGGCATCTACCTCGACGAAGGCTCCAGCGACATCGTCGTCGAGAGCAACCTCGTCTATCGCGTGGGCGCGGGCGCGTTCAACCAGCACTACGGGAAGGAAAACCTCGTGCGGAACAACATCTTCGCTTTCGGCGGGCGCAATCCGATCACCAGCGGCCGGCCGGAGGACCATTTGTCCTTCACGTTCGAGGGCAACATCGCCCTGTCCAGCGAAGGCCAGGCCACGGCGGACCATTTCAGCCCGCTCAAATCAAAAACCGCGTTCCGCCACAATCTCTACTGGGACACCTCGACCACGGAACCGCTTTTCTCGAGTGTGAGTTTCGCCGAGTGGCAGCGCACCGGCCGCGACCAGGACTCGCACATCGCCGACCCGCAGTTCTACGACGCGACGCATGGCGATTTCCGGCTCAAGAAAACCTCGCCCGCGCTCGCTATGGGTTTCCAACCGATCGCAACGGACCTTGTGGGTCTCTACGGCGACGTCGCATGGGTGAACGCACCCAAGCGAATCAAGCGGGCGCCACTTCCCGATCTTCCGCCGCTGCCACCCGCGCCACCGCCGAAACCGCTGGTTATGGATTTTGAATCCGACGCCACCGGCAAACAACCGGCTATGCTCACATGCACGCCCGCCGACCGAACCGACGTGCTGCAAGTGACTGAGGAAACGGCCGCCAGCGGAACGAAGTGCCTTAAGTTCACCCACGCCGCCGGTTTGCAACACTCCTGGCAGCCGCACGTCTATTACAGTTCCACCCGCTACACGAACGGCCTCGTCCGGTTCTCTTGTGACATCCAAAACAGCGCCGCGCATCCCTCCGATTGCTATGTCGGCTTGCGCGACTGGGGCAATGGCGGCGGCTCATATCGCGAGGGCGCCAGCCTGCTGCTGAAAACTGATGGCACGCTTTGTGCCAACGGCAAGCCCATCGTCAAAGTCGGGCTTGGTCGCTGGGCACACCTTGAAATTCAAACCGGGACCGCCGATTACCGTCTAGCGGTCACCATCGCCAGTGAAAAAGAGCAAGTCTTCGAGCATCTGCCCTACGCCAATCCGGAATACCGTCAATTTACCTGGTTCGGTTTCTCATCTATGGGCAAACCCGGCGTGATCTTTTACGTGGATAACATTCGCCTGGAGTTACTTCCCAAATGACACGGTTCAGCAAACACAAAGACTCGATTATGAAGAAGATATTGTGCATCGCCGCCGCCATGGCCGCTGCGGCCATCAGCCACGCCGACGTGTCCCTTTACGTCGCCACCAACGGCGACGACGCCAATCCCGGCACGAAGGCCAAACCGTTCGCGACGCTGGAGCACGCGCGCGACGCCGTCCGGGAATCTCAAATTTCAAATCGCAAATCTCAAATTGTGGTGTATGTCCGCGCCGGAACCTACGAACTGACAACGACGTTCAAGCTCACCACCGAGGATTCCGGTACTGAAAAAGCGCCGGTGGTTTATCGGGCGTATCCGAAGGAGAAGGTCCTGCTCATCGGCGGCAAGCGGATCACCGGCTTCACGCCATACAAGGGCGCGATTCTCAAAGCCGATGTCGGCGCGCAGGGGTTCACGAATTATTTCCGCCAGCTTTTCCTCGACGGCAAGCGGATGCAGCTCGCGCGGTATCCGAATTACGATCCGGTGAATCCCAACGGCGGGTTCGCCTACGTGGACGGCCCGTTGCCGAAGGACTCCGAGAAATACAAGGAGAAGCCGGAGTATCGGCCGCGGCAGATTTGTTTCAAGCCCAGCGACGCCCGCTCGTGGGCGCACCCGGAACAGGCCGAGGTGATTTATTTCCCGTGGCACAACTGGATGAACATCAGCGTCCCCGTCGCGTCGGTGGACAAGGAGCAGCGGCTCATCACGCTGACGCGCGACGTGAAGACGCATGCCGGCTACCCCGGCGGCGTTCGCCCGGGCGACCGTTACTATGTCCGCAATGTGTTTGAGGAACTCGACTCGCCCGGCGAATGGTTTCTCGACCGCGAGACGCACACGCTCTACTTCTGGCCGCCCGCCGACAGTAGCCGTCTACGTAAGGAGACGGGCGGAACCGCAGCAACGCCAAATCCGCCTCCTCACGTCGGCGGCTACGAGGCAATGAACGTTTACGCTCCGACCACCGAGAACCTGATCGAGATCGGCGCGAACGCCGCGTGGATCACCATCCGCGGGTTCACACTGGAATGCTGCGACGGCTACGCGGTGGCGTTGCGAGGGGCGAGCAACTGCCTCGTGGCCGCCAACACAATCCGCAACACGGCGGGCGGACGCATCGGCGGCGGTGGCGCCGTGCTCGTGGACGGCGGCGCGAACTGCGGCGTCGTTGGCAATGACATCTATGACGTGGGCAACATCGGCATTACACTGCGCGGCGGCGACAAGGAGACGCTCAAGCCGGCCGGGCATTACGCCGACAACAACTACCTCCACCACATCGGCGTCCTCAACGGCCACGGCAACGGCATCAAGATCGAGGGCGTTGGCCTGCGCGTCTCGCACAACCTGTTGCACGACATCACCCGCAACAGCATCTACGGCGGCGGCAACGATTGCGTTGTGGAATACAACCACGTCCGCCACGACAACCTGATGACCGAGGACACCGCCGGTTATTACAACGGCGGCAACTGGCACAACCGCGGCCAGATCGTCCGCTACAATTATGTCCACGACACGCTCGGCTACGGCCGCCACGGCGGCAAATGGGTCTGGCCGTTCTTCGCCTGGGGCATCTACCTCGACGACGACGAAAGCGGCACGCACGTCTATGGCAACATCGTCGCCCGCACCATGCTCGGCGGCTTCCACATCCACGCCGGCCGCGAGAACGTCATCGAGAACAACATCATCATCGACTGCGAGAAGCAGCAGTTCCAGATGTCCGGCCACGACCCGAGAAGCAGCCAGTGGCTGATTGACAAGAAGATGGCCGAGTTCGCGAAGTTCCAGCACAACCCCGCCTACGCGAAATATCCGGAGGTGCCGGCGCTCGACCCGGAAAAAGCGTGGCTGATGGTCGGGAACCAATTCTGCCGCAACATTGTCTGCTACCGGGGCACCAACTCCATGCTCTACACCTATTCGCAGGATCGGTTTCCCGAACAGAACACGACCGACAACAATCTGGTCTGGCATTTCGACCAGCCGATCACTGTGCAACACAGCACCGGCTGGAAATCAGCGAAATACTCGTGGGAGGAATGGCAGAAGGCGGGCCACGACCAGCATTCCGTCGTCGCCGACCCGCTTTTCGTGAACGCCACGAAGGACGATTACCGGCTCAAGAAAAACTCGCCTGCGTTCAAGCTCGGTTTCAAACCGATCCCCATCGAAAAGATCGGCCCGTATCGCGACGAACTCCGCGCGAGCTGGCCCATCGTCGAGGCCGAAGGTGTCCGCGAACATCCGCAGCCCGTCGAGATGGGCTCGCTCTGGCCCGACCAGGCGCCCGTGGGCGACGGCACCTTCGACACGGCCAACGCCAACATCACCGTGCATCTCCCCTCGCCCGACAAAGCCAACGGCGCGGCGGTGGTCATCTGTCCCGGCGGCGGCTACCAGCGCCTCATGGTCCAACCCGAAGGCCACCAGATCGCCCGCTGGCTCAACGAGCACGGCATCGCGGGCATTGTGCTGGAATACCGGATGCCGGAGGGCCGGCATCTCGTCCCGTTGCTCGACGCCCAGCGCGCCATCCGCTACGTGCGATCGCGGGCCGCCGAGTGGCGCATCGCGCCGGATCGCATCGGCATCATGGGCTTCTCCGCCGGCGGACACCTCGCGTCCACGGCCGTCACCCACTTCGACGACGGCGACCCGAAGGCCGCCGATCCCGTCGCGCGCCTGGGTTGTCGTCCTGATTTCGGAATCCTCATTTATCCCGTCGTCACGATGGGCGACAAAACCCACAGCGGCACGAAGAAGAACCTGCTCGGTCCCGACCCGAAGCCGGAACTGGTCAAGCTGTTCTCCAACGAAGAACAAGTCACCGCCAAAACACCGCCAACGTTCCTCGCCCACGCGATAGACGACAAGGCCGTGCCGATAGACAACAGCCGGAACTTTGCCGAGGCGATGAAAGCTCACAACGTCCCCGTCAAATATCTAGAACTCCCCTCCGGTGGCCACGGCCTCAACCACTACTCCGGCCCCATGTGGGACGCGTGGCAGACGCAGTCAATCGAGTGGCTAGCCGCGCAGGGATTCACCTCGCGAGGCAACGCTTCTCGCGCGTCAAAAACACCGTGACAAGCCAATGGCTGGAGCGGTGCCGGGAAATATTCATGGGAATCGGATTCCAAGTCGCACGGCTGTGCTTCCCTGCCGTGCGCGTTATCGGAGCTTGGCCGACTTCAGATAGATGACGCCGGGCTTGATGAGTTCGGCCAGCGTGAGGCCGCCGAAACCTGTGGCGGTGGTGCTGAAGGTGCCCCAAGGCATTTCGGGATCGCAGAGGATGCCGAGCCGGGCCGCCCAGTCCGGGTTGCAAAGGACGACGGTCGCGCGCCGCACGGCTTCGGCAACCTCGGGGTCACGGGTCATGCTGCGATCATACTCGATGAGCACCAGCGGCATGGCCGCGGCCTTGGAGTTGGTCCAGGGATCGGTCAGCGGCCACCAGACGCCATGCTCGCGCGCGGCGAGCAGCCCGTGATCGCCCTTGATGTGCCAGCCGTAAACCCGACGGATTTTTTCTTTCAGGGCCTGGTCGGTCGTCCAGTGCCAGACCCAGAGGATGGCTTCGTGGTAGTAGTACACGTCGCCGAAGTCGGTGACGCCCACCGCGCTGCTGCTGGCCTTGGCGTGATGGTGATGGATGGGCCGTCCGTCTTCCCGCCAGTCATCGAGCAGGAACCGCACGGCGCGTTCCGCAATCTTCAGGTCCTCGTCCCGGCCCGTGATCGCATAAAGTGCGCAAAAGCTCATGCCTTGGGTGCCGGTGGCCACGCTGTAGGGGACGGTCATGTCCTTGCCGCCCCATCGCCCGTTGGTGAAGGCACCGGAAGGCAGTTGCCAGCGCGCGGCGTAGTCGTGGGCAAACCGCTGGAGGGACTGGAGGTAGAGCTTCTTGCGCGCCTCGTCCACGTAGGGATAGGCGACGGCAAGGCAAGTGGAGATCGAGCCGACGTCGGCGGTGTTGGTGGTGCCGCTCTGCGCTTTCTGGATTTGCTCCGGGGTCCGCTGGGCGAGCGGCTTGTTGGCGAAACCCGAGGACCAGGCTCCGTTGAGGAGCTGTTCGCCGACGAGTTTGTCGAGGCACACGGTCACCGCGTCGAGGTAGGCTTTGTTGCCGAAGATCTCATAGCCCGCCAGCAGCGACCGCACGGGGTAGGATGTGCGATACCACTCGGAGGAGTTCGGGTTGAAGGAACCGCTCTCGGTTTGATGGGCCAGCAACCAGTCGCAGTAGCGCTTCAACGCTTTCGATGCGTCAGGCTGACCGCAGGCGTTGATCTCCGCGAGCGTGGGGACCAACTTCGACGGCCCATCGGGAAGCGCGCGGTGCACACCGGACTGCTTTGGGCCGCGGATGACCATCGAGTTGATGGCAAAATTCACGCCGCCCTCGACGGGAATGATGCCGATGCGGAGCCTCTCGTCCTCGACCATCGCGGGGAAGACCTTGCTGATGAACTTACCCTTGGGGGTCGCCAGTTTCGCGAAGACCACCTGCCCTTGCGCCAGGACGTTGAAGGGCCCGTGGGCGTAGTTGGAATCGCCGAAGGTGACCTCCACCTCGTAGCAGCCGTTATCCAGTCCGACCGTGAACTCGCCTCGATCTCCATGAATGAAGTCACGGTGCAACAAGTCGTCGCCGCCCCGATCGCGCGTGCTTAAGCCCCGGCCCTTCCAAAAAAAGCGGGGATCGGAAGGCTTGACGTCCACGGGCAGGAATCCCGGGGCGCAGGTGGCGGCGGGGCCGAAGTCTATTTGATAGACGACGTTTGTCGGATCGGCCGAGGCACCGGTTGCCCCGCCCAGCACGAACAGGACGGCGAGAATCGTTCTCATGTTATGGCTCCTCATGCGCGGCTCGCGGCTCCACGATTTCATCGGCGTGGCTCGATGGGCAAAGTGTAGCCGCTTCGCGTGGCGGCACAAATCAATTTGTCGGCGCGCTCCGCGATGGCGGGATTGGGCCAAAGGCTCATGCGAACGGAAAGCGCTGGCAGGAATTTTTTCATGGCGCGCGGGCGGAGTGCGGTGGCACTCTGCCGGAAGCCAGAAAGAGATTGCACAGCCGATGGCCGGCAATGAATCCGTCAAGAGTCGTGAACCGCCCCCGATGGAGAATCACTGACCTGTATATTTTTCCAAGGTGTTGTGCAAATATGGCCAGCATCGCGATGACAAAAACCGCTTTCAGGTCTCGTCGGGCTGTAATTCGCTGGATCGTGCCAGTTCTCACAGCAGTCATTGTCTTCCCGGTGAGTGGAGCTGATGAATCCACCCCGGCTTCCGTGTCGCCATCGTGGAATGTGGTCAAGCATCCAGTGAGTCCCGACATTAAACACCAATCGTTTGCCAGCAAGGTGGTGAATGCGGAGGTGGGATACAATGTCTGGCTGCCGCCCGGCTATGACGGCGGCACTGCGCGTTATCCGGTGCTCTATTTTCTTCCCGGCAATGGCGGGAACGAATACGACGGGACCAGCCCCGTGCTTCAGCGCGTGCGCGCGGCGGTGAAGAAGAAAACCCTGCCGCCGGTGATATGCGCTTTCTGCAATCCGGGCAACGGCACGTTTCGGGACAACCGGGTGCCGGGCGTTTTGGGCGAGACGATGTTCATAACGGAGTTTGTTCCCATGATTGACCGTGAGTTCCGCACGGTGGCATCCCGCAATGGCCGGGCAGTGACCGGCTTTTCCATGGGAGGCGGCGGGACACTGCGGTTTGTCCTGGGCCATCCCCAGATGTTTGCGGCAGGAGTCAGTTGGGGTTGCCCGCGGCTGAAGGAGGAAGAAGCGGCCATGAGTCGATTGGCTCAGGTCAAAGAGGCCGGGACCGCGGTGATGATTGTATTCGGCACCAAGGAATCCGACAAGAGCGTCGGGGTGGCTGAAGGGTTTGTCAAAGCCCTCTCCGGTCATGGTGTCTCCTGCTTGCTGAAAAGACCGGAGGTGCCGCACAATCTGGAACTCTATTTGAATACCTCCTGGGATGACGTGGCGGTGTTTCTCAGCGCGCGCCTCAAACCCGGTTCGCAATAGATTAAAAACACGGTAGCTGCCACCGGTTTGGAGCAAGCCAAGGAGACAAACGATGACACAGTGGATTGTCACGCGATGCGCGCTCGCGAGCGCGCTTTGTTCCCTCACAGCCAACGCCGAGGCGCCGGCGCTAGGGCCCGGCGACCGTGAGATCACCGTGCGGGTTGGCACTCAAACGCGCACCTGTCTGATTCATCTGCCTCCAGCGCACGGCGGCGCGAAGCTCCTGCCTTTGCTGATCACGCTTCACGCATCCGGGCAAACCGGCGAGGCCATGGCCAAGATGACAGGGTTCAACGCCATGGCGGATAAACACGGCTGGATGACCGCGTTTCCAGACGGCATGATCGGCAAAAAGCGCGCCTGGAGCTCCCTCTTCGGCAAGGGTCCCGCCAACCAGATCGTGTTGGCCGACGACGTGGACCATGTCGCACTCATCCGGTCGCTCATTGATACACTGCGCAATTCCCATCATGCCGACCCGAATCGCGTCTTCGTTTGCGGCCATTCGTCGGGCGCCTTCATGGCCTACCGGGTGGCGATAGATCTGGCCGACCGGGTCGCTGCGGCCGGGGTCGTCAACGGCTCGTTGGGAATCCGGTTGCTGGATGGCAAACCCTCCATCTCCGACATCCCCATGCCGGTGGCCCCTGTCTCCGTGATCCACATCTGTGGCGCGAAGGACAACCTCGTGAAGTTCGACGGCGTCCAGACTCCCAGGGTGGTCACCAAGTCCGTGCCTGACTGCATCCAGCACTTCGTCAAGGCCAATGGATGCGCCGCCACCGGCAAGGAGACCAAAGACGCTGAGCACGGCGTGGACCGCACGCTCTATTCCGGGGGCAAGGCGGGCACCGAGGTCGAACTGGTGATCGTTGAGAACTGCGACCACAACTGGCCGTTCCCGCCAACCGGCCTTTCAGCCAGCCAGGAATTGTGGGACTTCTTCACCAAGCACCCCAAAGCTGCGCGCTAGGTCGCACATCTGTAGTTGCCTGCACCTTGGATGACCACCCGCTCCACCCTATTCAACTCTGCATCCGCGTTCATTCGCGGCGGCTGCCGTTCTCGGTTTAGCCCATCGCCGTTGCGGATTTTTTGTGGCGCATGGACGGCTTTCAGGGCAGGCTGCCGCGAGCGACCAGGAGACTGCACAGGCGATGTTCAAGCACGCGCGCACGAAAAGGAGAATTGTCATGAGTCATCATCGAATCGTTCTGATCTTAGCCGTCGCCCTCATGCTGTCTGCGGCTTGTTTCGCGGCGGAGACTGACAGTGCCAATCTGCCGAAGGTGACGGTGACGAATCTGCGGCGGGTGTTCCACAACGGCGAACACAACGCCTTCACCGATCTCGTGCGGTATCATGGTCAGCTTTATCTCACCTTCCGAAGCTGTCCCGACGGCCACATGGTCTTCCCCACGTCGTCCATCATCATCATGCGCAGCCGGGACGGCGCGACATGGGAGGAAGCGCATCGCTTCCGCGTGGACTTGCGAGACACGCGCGACCCGCATTTCCTCGTCTTCAAAGACAAGCTCTTTGTCTATACCGGCACTTGGTATAGCGGGCCGACGAAACCTGCGCGCGAGGATTACGACCTCAACAAACACCTCGGCTACGCCGCGTGGACCGACGACGGCGCAACGTGGCACAGCCCGATCATGCTCGAAGGCACCTTCGGCCATTACATCTGGCGGGCGGCGGCGTGCGGCGACAAAGCGTATCTTTGCGGCCGGCGAAACATCGGATTCGCCATCGGCGTGCGCGGCGAAGGCAGGAAGGTCGAGTCGCTCATGCTGGAAAGCGATGACGGTCTCATCTGGCGCAAGCGCGCGGTGTTTCAGGAAATCGCCGGCGACGAGACGGCGTTCATGTTCGAGCCGGATGGCAGCGTGCTCGGCGTGGGCCGGCGCGGCAGCGCTCCCGCGCAACTGTTGCGCTCCAAACCGCCCTACACAAACTGGGACCGCAAGGACCTCGACCGCTACATCGGCGGGCCGTTGATAACCAAGTGGGGCGACCACATTATCGTCGGTGGCCGCAAGACGACGAAGGAAGCCGGGCCGAAGATGTCGCTCTGCTGGCTGGTCGGCGACCAGTTGCACGAGTTCGCCGAGTTCCCCAGCGGCGGCGACTGCTCTTATCCCGGGTTTGTCGAACTCGCGCCCGGCCGCGCGCTGGTCTCCTACTACTCCAGCCACGAGAAGGACGCGTCGGGCAAAACGATCACGGCGGTCTATCTGGCGGAGCTGGTGCTGGGAAAGTAAACCGCCACGATGAAACAACTCATGAACCGCCGACAGTTCCTGACCTCCTCCGCTGGCGCGCTCGTCGCATCGGCCGCGTCATCGGATAGTTTCGCTGACGAGTCGCCCATTGAATTGCCATCCGATCACCAAAACGCGATGGCTCGACGAAAACGGCGCATCGTGATTCAGCACGATGTGCATTGGGTGATGCTCAACTACGGGAAAATGCACCCGGATGGCGGCGCGGCTTTCGCGCCCTTTTGTGACGCGGTTTTCTCGTATGTGGACGAACCGGACAGCCAGATTGATGCGATCTGGTGGGACATCGGCGGCAACGCCACGGGCGCCATTTATCCGAGCAAGGTGGCGCCGTCCGTGGCTCCTGCGCTGGTGCAGCAGTGGTTGCGCGACGGTGTGGATTGGGCCAAGGAACTGGTCGCCGAAACGCGCCAACGAAAGCTGGAGTGTTTTTGGAATCACCGCATCAGCGAGGTGGACATCCTGCCCGAAGGCGGCCACTCGAAACAGCCCGATCCGCTCAAGCTGGAGCATCCCGATTGGGTGGTGCCAACTTCGTGGTGGCCGCACGGCATGTGGAATCTGGCGGCGGCGGGATTGCGCGAACACAAGGTTGCGCTCCTGCGCGAGATTGCGACGCGCTACGACCTGGACGGGATTCAGATTGATTTCGCCCGCCACGTTCCCTGTTTGCCAGTGGGCCGGCAGTGGGAACTTCGCGATCACGTCACGCAGTTCATGCGCATGGTGCGGCGGATGTTGCTGGAGGTCGCGCGCCAGCGGGGACGACCATTCCTGCTGGCGGCGAGAGTGCCACAGACATTGGATGGATGCCGTGCGGACGGCTTCGACGTGAAGACGTGGGCGGAGCAGCATTTGGTGGACGTGCTGACGCTTGGCTCGCGCTCCATGGATGTGGACGTCGAGAGCCTCCGGGCCGCCATCGGCAGGCAGGTTCAGCTTCAACCCTGCTTTGACGACCACCACACCACCGACGGCTATCGCTACGCCTCCATAGAGTTCTTGCGCGGCGTTTTCGCGAACCACTTTCAACGCGGCGCGGATGGCGTGGTGGCCTTCAACTGGCCCATCGGCACGCCCGAAGTGGCCCGTTCGGTTGGCGGCGAGATTGCTCCGCTCACGCATCGGGTCGCGTTCAAGGAAATCGGCGACCCGCGCACGCTCGCGAGCAAGGACAAGATGTTCGCCGTCGAGCGCCGCGGCGGATATCCGTGGGCCGAGGGATTTTTCAACCGCAACGACACTGCGCCGTTGCCCGCGCCGCTGGCCGGCGACGGTCGCGCCGCCGGATTCGTGCTGCACATGAGTGACGCGCCTGAGGCAACCGACGCGAAGGTCGTTCTGCGCTGCGTTCTGTTCCGCGCGACAGAAAAAGATGAATTTGAAGTCCACATCAACGGCGCACCGCTGGCCATCCACCTGCGCGATACCGAATGGAAGGACGCGCAAATTTTCTCTCCCGCCCCGCAGCCGGCGTCCGGCGGCAAGGGCCAATACCGGGTCAATCCGAAACAACGTCTGCTCCGGTTGGACTGCCACGTTTCGCGCGAAGCGTGGAAGCGCGGTCCCAACCGCATCGAAATCCGCGTCGCCTCGCGCGGGCCATCTCCATCCACTGAAGTCATTCAGCTTGAAAAACTCGAAGCGCACCTGCGATACCATTGAGGAGACAACCCCGCACAACCATGAAGCCCTTTCCCGAAGTTGATGATGGGAACATGAATCGTTGAAAGGAAACCTGCCATGACAGACCTCTCCCGCCGCACCGTGTTGAAGTTGGGAACCGCCGGATTGGCTGGCTCGGCATTGCCCGCACTCACGTCAGGAAGCGAGAAGGCGGGCAAGACGAGCGACGGTTTGTGCAACGCGGCCATCAACATCCGCGCCCATCAACTGCTGAGTCTTGTCTGCGTCCTCGGCGGCGCGAAATGCCCGTTGATGGAAGCAGCCAAGGCGCGCGCGGTGTTGCAGCGGCTCGGCAGCGATCCCACGACCGCGATCCGTCTGATATCGAACGCGGACGAGATTCCGCATTATACCAAGCTGGCGCAGACAGGGAAAGCCGCGCCGGACGCGCAGGAGGTGCTGAATCGAAAACGCGACCTCGACGTGCTCCAGCGGCTGGGCCTCGCGCCGGGCGACACGCGCCGCGCCCGTTACCTTTACGACCTGCTGTTCAAGCGCATCGAGACCCCGAAAGGCATTTGCGCCCATGACACGCCGGGATGGGAAGGCTGTCCGCTCGCAAAAGACGGCGCGTATGAACGCGTGCGCGCGCAGGGGTGGAAGACGGTCGTTTATTTGCGAACGGATCAGGAGCGCGAGCAATACCGCCGCCGCAATGTGCAGCGCATCGAGACGGGCGACCGCCTCTTCGTCCGTCCGCACCATTTGATGTGCCTGGCGTGCTGGTATGCCGGCGGCAAGAACCAGTCGCCCCGGCCCAACGACACGTTATTCGAAATCTGGCAGCGCATCCGCCGCGAGCCGGACGCGCCCATTACGCTGGTCGAAGGAACGTGCATGGCCTGCGATTGCTGCGACGGCTTCCATCCGCCCAACGGCCGCTGCGTCCACTCGTGCGGGCTGATCCGCGATTACAAAAAAGACCTCGACGTTCTCCAGAAGCTTGGGCTGATGCCCGGCGCGACAATGAAGGCGCGCGAACTGTTCGCCCTCTTGTTCCAGCGCATCCCGTCCACGCGCGACGTCTGCGCCTACGGCGACGGCATCGAGCGCTCCGAGGAATGGAAAATTTGCAGCGGCCCCGACGGCAATCCGGGCTACGTCGCGACACGACGAACAGGCGTCTTCAACGAAGACCGCTCATGACGCACATCAGAAACCCGCACTAACAGACGATTTCGGAAAACACATGAAACACAATCCAATGAACAAAACCCTGGTCCATCTCTTTTTCGCAACCGCCTTGCTCGTCAGCGATGTCGTGGCTGACGATTCCGGCAAGGCGCGTGGATGGCCAGACACCGCCCCGTTGACGAAACGAAGCGTGATCGTGACTTTCGACGGCGGCGCCTCCGTGCGCGTGGACGTGCTGGGCCAAAAGCTGTTTCGCATCCGCCACAGCAAGACGGGCCAGTGGACGGAATCGGGACTGAACCGTTACGGCATATTCACCACGTCCTTTCCCGATGTCGCCTTTGAGCGGACGGAGGGCAAAGGCGAAATGGTGGTCGCCACCCAACAGGCCAGGCTCACCATCAACCGCAAAGACGGTGCCATCGCTCTGGCGACTGCCGACGGAATCGCGCTGACGCAGCAGGCCGCTCCCGTCTATGAAACCAACGGCGGCTATGATGTCCGTTTCACACTGGCCAAGGACGAGCGTCTCTACGGGTTGGGCGACGTCAGCCGCGAGAACATCATGCGCCGGCCCGGTGTCTATGAGTTTTGGGTGCTCAATGTGAAAGCGTATATCCCGATTCCAGTGATGTTGAGCAGCCGGGGCTGGGGCATGCTAATGAACACCACCTGGCGCAACACCATGGACATCGGCAAGAGCGACCCGGACCGGATCGTCTGCACCGCGCCCCGGAGCGATCTCGACTACTATCTGTTTTGCGGGCCGGATTATCGGAGTCTGCTCGACACCTACACGTCGTTCAGCGGGCGCCCTGCCCTGTTGCCGATCTGGGGATATGCGTTCACCTACGTCTGCAACGAAAACATTGACGCCTTTAACATGATAAACGAGGCGCTCACATTCCGGCGCGAGGGCATGCCGTGCGACGTCATCGGACTCGAACCCGGCTGGATGTCCAAGAACTACGACGGCACCACCGCGAAGGCCTGGCATCCCCAGCGTTTTCCAATCCCCTACTGGGCGCCGAAGGGGCCGCATACCTTTCTCGGCGCGCTCAAGCGCAAAGGGTTCAAGCTCAGCCTCTGGCTCTGTTGCGATTACGATTTGGGCGTTTACGAGGAAGAACTGCTCGCCGGGCGTAAAACGGCGCCGGCATCGGACGCCAAATCGGCCACGGCGCGTGGCTCCGTCAACATCCAGGAAGGATTCGAAGACGAGCGGCTGACCAAACCCACAGGCGCCAAAACAAAGAACGCGGCCAAACACGAAGCGCCGTCGGTCCTGGAACCCTGGTTCGATCATCTCAGCAAGTTCGTGGATCAGGGTGTCTCGGCGTTCAAACTCGACGGCTCCAGCCAGGTCATCGAACATCCCACCCGCAAATGGGGCAACGGCATGACGGACGAAGAGATGCACAACCTCTATCCCGTGATCTATGCCAAACAGATGTCGCGGGGATTTGAGGACCACGCCAAACGCCGTTCCATGATTTACTCCGCCGGCGGGTACTCGGGCGTCCAGCAGTTCGTCGCCACCTGGGCCGGCGACACCGGAGGCGGAGCCAAGCCGCTGGCCTCCATGTTGAATCTCGCGTTCTCGGGTCATTCCAACCACTCGTGCGACATGAATGTCTCCGATGTGGAAGGCATTCACTTTGGGTTTCTACAAACTTGGGCACAGCAAAATAACTGGGCTTATTGGTATCAGCCCTGGCTCCTGGAGGACGCGCAGACCGCCGCGTTCCGCGCGTATGGGCAGCTTCGCTACAAGCTGCTCCCCTATCTTTACTCGACGGCCGCCGAGGCCGCGCTGACCGGTTATCCGGTCATGCGCGCGATGTCCATGGCTTATCCCGACGATCCGGCGTGGGACGCCAGCCGGGCGCAATACATGTTGGGCGATTTTCTGTTGGTCTCGGCCTTCTCCAAAGAAGTCCGTCTGCCGAAAGGAGCGTGGATTGATTTCTGGAGCGGTAAACGTCTCGACGGGCCGGCGACGGTTCCCGTGCAAATCACGCCCACGCAGGGTGGCGCGCTGCTGGTGAAAAGTGGCGCCATCATTCCCACATGGCCGCCTTGCGATCATGTCGGAAAAGGCTGGTCGCCTGAAGTCGGATTGCTCGTTTACCCGGCGGCCAGCAGCGCCTTCACGTTGTATGAAGATGACGGCGCAAGCCTCGCCTACCGTAAAGGCAAGTTCGCCCGGACGCGCCTGACTTGCGAGACGACCGGGAAGACAACCAAACTGACCATCGGCGGGCGGGAAGGAAGCTACGCCGGCATGCCCGCGACGCGCGACTTCACCGCCACCATTCATTTGCCCGCCCGTCCCAAAACAGTCACGCTCGACGCCGTGGCTGTGACCGACTGGCAGTGGAGCGACGAAACTTCGGTCGCAACGATCAAAATTCCCGCGTGCGGCAATGGGCCACGGGTGTTGGTCTGCGACTAACCCGTAACCGCGCCGGTATGCGAGGCGAATGATCTTCGAATCAACCCGGATGATAGCAACCTCAACGCTCAAACCGGTCCTGGCGCGCGTCATCGTTGCGTTGACCTTTCTCCATGTTCTCGCCTTTGCTGACGCTACGCCTGTCGAGAAAACACCACCGTTGGACACCCGATTGCCGAGCGCAGATGAACTGATGGCCGCAAAACAATGGATTCAAACCACCCTGCTTGACGGAAAGGCGCGCAAGCCGTTCAGCTTCGTTTATGACGGCAAAGAGTCCGGCACCTTGTTTGGCAGATGGAAGCCGGGCAAGCGGACACGCAACCTGGATGCGCGACGGCACGAGCACACGCTGACGTGGACGGACGCCGCAACGGGTTTGCAGATCCGCTGCGTTACGGTGGAATACGCCGACTTCCCGGTGGTGGAGTGGACGGTTCGCCTCAAAAACACCGGAAAAGAAATCACACCCATCGTTGAGAATATTCAAGGGCTTAGCGCCCGCTTTGAGCGAAGCATGGGAGGGGAATTTGTTCTTCACGGCAACCGGGGCGATTCATGCGTCGTCGAAAGTTATCGGCCCTATGAACTGACGATGGGTCCCGATTTTTCAAAACGCTTCTCGCCTCCAGTGAAGGGTGACATGGTGTCGGGCAAATCGTCCGATGGCCCCGACGGCTGGCCTTACTTCAATCTTCAAAAACCGGGTGGCGGAATCATCATCGCCGTGGGCTGGCCGGGACAATGGGAGGCTTCGTTTGCTCGCGATCATGATTGCGGCGTGCAGATCAACGCCGGACAACAACTCACCCACCTGTATCTGAAACCCGGCGAGGAGATTCGCACGCCGCTGATCGCGCTCTTGTTCTGGCAAGGAACGGACGTCGTGCGAGCACAGAATCTCTGGCGCTCGTGGTATTTGCGGCACAACCTCCCACGAATCAACGGCAAGCCGCAACCGCCGGTCAGTTCAATTCAAGTCGAGGGATCTCTGTCGTTCCTGCCGAAGGTCGAGGCTTATCTCGAAGCGGGTATCAAACCAGACGTTTGCTGGCGGGATGCCGGAGGCCAGCACACCTGGTATCCCAACCGCACAGGTCCTTACACGGGCAAAATGGCCTGGCTCAACACCGGCACCTGGGAACCCGATCCCGTGAGGTATCCGCAGGGGTTCAAACCCTTCAGCGACAAGGTGCGCGCCATGGGCATGCAGTTTCTCTTATGGTTTGAGCCGGAACGCGTCGGCGATCCGGATTCATGGCTCGGCAAGAACCATCCCGAATGGTTGCTGCCGGGAAACAGTAACGGCTCGGTGCTCAATGAGGGTATTCCACAGGCCTTAAGTTGGCTGATTCATCACGTGGACGGCATGATCAAATCCCAAGGACTCGACTGGTATCGCGAAGACTTGAACGGCGCTCATTACGGGACCGCGTGGCGAAAGAATGATGCCGCCGATCGCCAGGGCATCACCGAGAACCTCTATATGCAAGGACATCTGGCCTTTTGGGATGAACTCCGACGCAGAAATCCAAAGCTGCACATTGATTCCTGCGCCTCCGGTGGCCGGCGTAACGATCTGGAGACCATGAGGCGGGCGGTGCCGCTCCTTCGCAGTGATTTTCAATTCCCAACCATGAAGGGCGTCATCGAAGGGAACCAGGGACATACCTACGGCATCTCGTCATGGCTGCCCTGGAATGGTTCCGGCGTTTACTTCACGGATAGCTACGCCGTCCGCAGTTTTCTGCTGCCGGGCTTTGGCGTTGTCCCTCCCGGCGATTGGGCAAAATCGGACAAAGAGCGAGCCGCGATAAAAAAGGCCTATGATGAATGCCGCCAAGCCGCGCCGCTCATGCTCGGTGATTACTTTCCGCTGACGCCTTACAGTTTGGATACGGACAAATGGATCGCATGGCAGTTTCATCGTTCCGACCTCGGCGAGAGCCTCGTGCAAGCCTTTCGCAGACCCAACGCGGAATCGGAAACGCTCACGGTCAAACTCCGCGGCCTCGAACCGGATTCGCGCTACGAGGTGGAAAATTTCGACGGAGGCAAAGAAACGCGCACCGGACACGACTTGATGGACGGCTTCGCGATCAGACTGGTTTCCAAGCCCGCAGCGGCGGTGCTTGTTTTGCGAAAAGTCCGGCGATAAACATACACGAGAGACAACTCTATGAAATCCCCTGCCCATCCCCACTCGGTTCTTGCCACTGTTTCAATCGCGCTGCTCTTGACCATCGCGTCCGGTTCCGCCGCGCCCACCCCAAAAACCCCGCCGCTACGCGCCGGCGCCGCCGCCGTGGACATCACGCCGAAACAATTCCCGCTCAACATGCCGGGCGGTTTCAGCGCAAATATGGCCGACGGCGCGAACGATCCACTCCATGCCCGCGCGCTGGTGCTTGACGATGGTTCGACCACCCTCGCGATGGTCGTCGTGGACAATCTCGGCGTGCCCCCCGAAGCCGCCAATGATGCGAGAGCCCTCGCCTCCCAGCGCTGCGGCATCAAGCCGGAGAAAATCCTGATCTGCGCCACGCACACGCACTCTGCCCCCTACTGCAACGCAACCAACGGCCCCGCCCCGGCCGTGGCATACCGGAAACTCTTCGTCGAAGGCGTCGCCGAGTCCATCGTCCGCGCCCACGCCGCGCTTCGGCCTGCCGCGGTCGGCGCCGCCGCACGTCCGCTGCCGGATGAGGTTTTTAACCGCCGCTGGTTTCTCAAACCGGGCAAGATGCCGTTGAATCCCTTCGGCAAACTGGACCAGGCGAAAATGAATCCCGACAACAGTCCCGATGTGCTCGACCACCCCGCGGGCCCCACTGACCCCGACATCACCGTGCTTTCCGTCCAGGACCCGAAGCGCAAACCGATCGCCCTTTTTGCCAACTATTCGCTTCATTATGTTGGCGGTACACCGAAAGGCATGGTTTCCGCCGACTACTACGGCGAGTTTGCCCGATTGATGCCCTCGCGCCTTCCCGGCGATGGCAGGCTTGTTGCCATGATGTCCAACGGCACTTCAGGCGACATCAACAACATCCCGTTTGGCTCCAGCCGCCCGCCACGCGAGCCGTTCGAGCAAATTCGCATCGTGGCACAACAAGCGGCCGACACAGCTTGGACTGCATGGAAAAGCATCAGCTCGTATCAGTCCAGCCCGCGCCTCGGCATGGTGCAACGCGAGGTCACGCTCAAGTATCGCCGCCCCACCGCCGAACAGGTCGCCGCGGCCCGGGCCGTGCTCGCCATCAAGGATAAAGCAGAGCGCGAGAAGCTGCCGCGTCTCGCCGAGAATTACGCCCGCAGCACCATCTCTGCCGCCGAGCGCAAAGAGGACACGATCACGGTCATTCTTCAAACCATCCGCGTCGGCGATCTGGCCGTGTGCGGCATTCCCTTCGAGGCTTTTTGCGAGATCGGCCTCGACCTGAAGAAGCGCAGTCCGTTCCCGCGCACAATGGTCATCGGCCTCGCCAATGGCCGGCACGGTTATCTGCCAACGCCCGAACAGCACAAGCTCGGCGGCTACGAAACCTGGATCGGCACATGCAGCGTCCAGGAAGACGCCTCCGTCATCCTCACCAACAACTTGCTCGAAATGCTCGCGGAACTGGCGAAGGCAGACTGAACCTGCGGCAGGATGTGACGACGATTCGCTTGCGGTTGTCCTTCTATCCGCGTCCCGAATAACGACGGTTATTTCTTCGCAGCGGCGGCGGCCTTGGCCTTGGCTTGATTCGCGGCAATAAATGCGTCCCAGTCTTTTTTGACCTCCGGAGCCTGGATAAAGAGATAATCGCGCTCGGTCTTTTGCGCCATCTGCACGTCCTTCATGAGTTGCTTATACTTCGCGTCTTCGCTGGCGAGCCGTTTCTTCTCCGCATCCGCCTTCGGACCTTTGCGATTGACGACCGGGAACGCCTTCGCGAGGGCTTCCATGGCGGTGCCGCGCACGTCCACCAGCGACTTGAATTTCTCGTCGGACTTCATCAGCCGGTCGCGGGCCTTTACCTCGGCCGCCATATATGCGTCCTGCGGATTGCCCGAGCGATCAATGGCGGGCCGCGCGGTCTGGCGCACAAAGAGTTTGGCTTTCTCCGCCGGCCAGGATGGGCTGGGTGTGGCGCTCCAGAGCTTCACGTTGTCGAACTGCGCCGCCCCGATCACCGCGAATAAGAGATCCGTCTTCTCCTTGTTGATGCCGGGGTGCGAGCCGCAGAGGAAGATTGTGTCGTCCACGCGGGCCAGCATCTCCTCGCCGTTGAGTTCCACGATCATCGTGTGCCAGATATCCGGAGCGAGCGTGGCGCCTGTTTCGTCGAGGATGGGCGAATAGCTGCGGGGGTCTTTGCGATCCGCGTTCTTATACATGACCAGCGAATTGGGCCGAATCTGGATGTAGCTGTTGTGGCCGCCCGCGTCGTTGAGACCGAAGTGGATCCGGGAATCGCCTTTGATCATGAAGGAAAACTGCGCCACCCCCGTGATACAGGCGAACGGCGTTTTGATCACGGCGGCGTGATGATCCTCGGGGCGTTCGGCGCCGATAAGCGCGCCGTTTTCGATTGTCCAGCCGCCAATGGCCACTTTCCACTTGTTGGTGTCGAGGCTGCCGCTGAACGACTCGTCAAGCAAACACGCGCCCCGTTGAACCATGAGCGGCTGCACATCCCCCGCCAAGGCTGCCGCCGTGCCAACCAACAGTGAAACCGAAAGCGTAATCATGTTGTTCATGGCGTGTAGTCCTAACGCAATTGGGAATTCCCGTAAACAACTGTTTCTGGGGTCGCGGTGTCTGGCTCGTTGGTCGGGGTTCCGGTGTCATCGTTGGCCAAGCCGCGGGCAAGCATTTTCTGGTGGCGCGCGGACGGCGGGCGGTGGCACGCTGCGGCTTGCCATGAAGAAGCTTTGCATCCTCTCTCTCGCCGTTATCTTGCTGGCGCCGCTGGTCGCGATGGCTGAGGAAGCCACGATCCGGGGCGAACCGATCATCAAGGATGATTTTGAGCGATGTACGCCCAAGGACAAGATCCTGAACGACGAGAACCGGTCCGGTTTCTGGAACCTCCGCTACAAGACCTGGGGCGACAACAACCTGCTTTACGGCAACCCGGCCGCGCCGGACATCGCTTACGATCCGGCGCTGAAAGGTTTCTATGATGTTGAAGTGGAATCCCGCGCCACCGACCGCGCGGGCGGCTTCGGTTTGAGATTGTCATCGGAGGCGGAGTTTACTGTTCTCCATGTGCCCAACGAAGGCGCGACCCCACAAAAGCACTTCAACGTCTGGCTGCCGTTCCGGAAAAACGTCAGGCTGGATAACGAGAAACTCATCATCCGTTACACCGGCAAAGCCGCCCACATTGATGCGTTCAAGTTCATCCCCATCGGCCGATTCACCAAATTCCGGCCGCTGGCCGCAAACGAGCCGGGTCCTTCCACCGGGGTGATCTGCAAAGAGATGGGCCGATACATTGGATGGCCGACTATCGCCAGAACTTCCAAAGGCGAGTTGATCGTGACCTTCTCCGGGGATCGCGACGCGCATGTCTGCCCCTGGGGAAAAACCCAGATGGTCCGCTCCGCCGACAACGGTAGAACGTGGTCCGATGTTGTCACCATCAACAACACGCCGCTGGACGACCGGGACACCGGCGTCATTGAAACAAGCAAGGGCACCCTGCTTGTCAGTTGGTTCACGTCGCTCTACTTCGAGCGGCCGGGCATCCTGCGGGATTCGTGGCGGCAGCACGCGGCCAAGATCGGCCCGGAAACCCGCAAGCAATGGCTCGGCACCTGGGTGCGCCGCTCCGAAGACAACGGCAAGACGTGGGGCGTTCCGACAAGGACCTCCGGCTCCGCCCCGCACGGCCCGATTCCGTTGAAGGACGGCCGGTTGATTTATGTCGGCACGGGTGACGGCCCCGGCCCCTCCGATCGCGTCGTCGTGGAGGAATCGAAAGACGACGGCGTCACGTGGCAGCAAATCGCCAAGGTGTCGTCGCCGCCTTCCTTTTACGCGGATGAACCGCACGTCGTAGAGTGTAGCAACGGCCGGCTCGTGGCTATGTTTCGGAATGAACACCCGGATGAATCCCAGCGGTTCCTCGGCCAATCGGAAAGCGAGGACGGCGGCCGGACTTGGAGCATGATTCACCGTATCGAGATATGGGGCTATCCGCCGCATCTCACCCGGTTGAACGACGGACGGTTGCTGATGGTTTACGGACACCGCCGCCAGCCCTTTGGCCAGCGCGCCTGCCTTTCCCGCGACGACGGCCGGACGTGGGACCTTAAGAACGGGATTGCGCTCGTGGACAATGCGCCGGACGGCGATCTCGGTTATCCGGCTTCCGCGCAACTCGGCGACGGAACCATCCTGACCATTTACTATCAGAAGGATCAGCCCGCTGAGAAACCGTGCCTGATGGGCACGCACTGGCGCCTGCCTGCAGCGAGATAAGAATCGGGAACAGACCTTGCGATGAAACCAGTCCGTCTCACCCTCATTGCTCTATTGCTGGCCCCGCTGGCCGCGCTTCATGCGGCTGAGCCTGACTGGGTGTTGGAAACCAAGGCGGCGGGTTGGCAGGCGCGCGACTCTCAGGGCGAGTTTGCGTTCCGCGACCGGCTCTGGATCATGGGCGGATGGTTCAACTCCAATGAGGCCCCGCCGCGTGATGTGTGGTCTTCGGCGGACGGCCGCGTGTGGAGTCTCGTCACCCAATGTGCGCCGTGGATTCATAGCGATCTGCCGATGGCCATCGTCTTCAAAAACCGCATGTGGATGATGGGCGGATGGTATAACGGCCGATTGCCAGGACACTCGGCCAGCCACCAGGTCTGGTGGTCCACCGACGGCGCGAACTGGCAGCAGGCCACGGCCGCCGCCGGTTGGTCGCCGCGCATCGCAGCCGCCATCGTGGAGTTTCGCGGCCGCATGTGGATACTCGGCGGCACGGAGAACTATTACTTTGGCGATGAGAAGAGCCTGAAGAACGACGTGTGGTCATCCGCTGACGGCAAAGAGTGGAAACAGGAAATCGCACAGGCCCCCTGGTCGCCGAGGGCTTATCATCAGGCGGTGGTGTTGAACGATAAGATATATGTCCTTGGCGGCGGCAACTATGTCCCCGCATACCACGCGAAGAACGACGTGTGGTCGTCCAGCGATGGCGTGCATTGGGTTTGCGAAACGGAATCGGCCCCGTGGCAGCCGCGCCTGTGGTTCTCCGCCGCAGTGTATCGCGGCCACATGTGGGTGCTCGGCGGCTGGTGCAAGGAAAAGGACAACTACGGCGACGTTTGGCACTCGGCCGACGGCAAAACGTGGCAGCGATTGGAAACGAAAACATGCTGGAAGGCGCGGCATGAGCACTCGGTCTTTGTTTTTCAGGACAAACTCTGGATCGCCGGCGGTCACGCGCGTCCCCTTTCCAGCGAGGTCTGGTCACTATATCTGCCGCCAAATTTCTGCGCACAACCATGAAACAAATCATCTCCCTGACTCTCGCCGCGCTGCTGCTGGCTCTGGCGGTCGCCGCCAGTCCAACCCAGGCGCAAACACCCAGGAAACTTCTTCCGGCCAATTGGGACGCCAAACAAGCCGCGGACCGCGTGATGGACGGCCTCGTCAACATCTCCGCTCCGCAGGTCAAAGGCGCGCATGATGCGGGCATCGTCATCGTGAACGACAAGGCCTATGTCGTCGCGATTTGCAACGACGTGCAGCCGGGCGAAAACCCCGAGTGGGCCTTCTGCTACGTGAGCATGTCCGTGGTGAACGTGAAGACGCGGACGGTGGAGAAGTTCATCCCGGTTGCCAAATCGGAGCAAGTGTTCGAGAACGAAACGCTGCCCTCCGGTGCGTGCTTTGTGCCGCGCATCTTCGGAATAAACGCGCGGACGCTGCGCTGCTTCTTCGCCAGCGAAGCGCCGAAACTCCGCCAGGCGCAGGTGTGGTTCACCGACTTCAATCTCCAGAGCGGCGCTTTTGAGAACCGCATTCATCGCGCGAAGCTCAAGATGGCGAATGGCGTCTTCGACATGCAGCCGAAACCGTTCTACGACGATGCCGCGGCGCATGGCTTTACCCATGAGCCGAAGGATTACGGCTTGTATCTCATTGACGCCTTCAAGGCCTTCGATGGAAAAACCTACGCGGTCCTCAACAACTTCGCCGCCGGCCAGGACGCGCTCGCGCTCTTGAATCCGGACATGGACACCTTTGAAGTGCTTGGCCACTACAACGAGCCGCACGGTTTGAAGCTTACCGAGTCGGCTGTAAACCGTCTGCCGGACAGCACGTGGATGGCGATCTGCCGGCAGGAAGGCGGCAACAAGAACTACACCTTCACCACGAGCAAAGACGGCAGGACTTGGACGCCCGGCGAGCACCGCGACTTCGTGCCGAACGGCGGCAGCTCGAAGCCGACCTTTGACCGCTTCAAGGGCGTCTATTATCTCGGCTGGCAGGAGAGCACGCGCATCGCCGGCGTCGGGCGTTCCGTGTTCAACATCGAAGTCTCCGCCGACGGCATAAACTGGGAGCGCAAGTATCGCTTCGAATCCGCGAAAACATTTCAGTATCCAACGCTCTGCGAATATAAAGGCACGATCTACCTGACAGTGACACAAGGCCAAAAGGAACGCATCATGTTCGGCAAACTGGAATGAACCTTCCGCCCGAAACACGGGCGATGATTCAGCGTTAGATCCGGCGAAGAGACGCGCCTGATCCTGCGGAAAACGAAGGTGTCTCAAAAGAGAAAGGATGAATGTCATAGATGTGCGTGCTCTCTGGTCCCGGATTCTGACGATTGCCGGGGGCATCGGCATGGTGGTTGGCGCCCTTGATCCCTTGGAGGGATCGCTCCTTATCCTTCCCGGCAGCGGGCTGTTGGCGCTCGGCGCCTACCTCGGTCAGGCGGAACATCGGACCTTCGTCTACAGAGTGTGGGCGTTCGTCTTGGTGCTGATCGGTGTGGGGGCACTGTGGGGGCTGAGCATGATGGGTGGCTTTGGAGGTTCTTCGGGCCGTTCAAACTGGTGGGGAATGCTGTTGCTGCCCTATTTCATTGGATGGTCCATGGGGATCTGGGGGGCGGGTTCGCCGCGGTGGATGACATGGGTGGGAATCGGTGTTGGCCTTTGGTATCTATTTCTGGAGTCCTGTTCTTGGGGCTGGCGTAATCTTGGGATTGCCATCATCCTCACCACGATGGGCATCCTGACCATCATCGGCTGCACATACCGGCTCTGCAAGAGGCCCAAAGTGAAGGAAAAGACTGAGGCCTGACAGGCCGTCCACGTCCATCAGCTACGCCGTTTTTTCTTGTGGCGCAGAGACGCTACGCAGTGGCAGGCTGCCGGTTGTCATGAAACGGCCAAGTATCTTCTGCATCTTCTCTCTCATCGCCCTGCTGCTGGCTTCGCTGTCGGTTGAGGCGGCTCAACTCCAGGCCGGCGTCGCCAAGGTGGACATCACCGACCGCACCGTGCCCGTCAACGACCCGTTGTATGCCAAGGCATTGGTGCTGCGGGACGGCGACACCACCGCGGCCATCATCACCGTGGACGCCGTCGCCATCGGTGAACTGGGCAGGATCAAAAATGACTTCCTTGCGCACGTCCGCGCGCAGCTCCAGAAGGAACTCAACATCCCGCCGTCAAACGTCCTCATCAATGCCAGCCATTGTCACGGCATCGTCTGCAACGACTATGAGAAGCGCGCCGTGCAGGCGGTGCGGGACGCTTGCCGGAACATGGTGCCGGTCAAAGTCGGCGCGGGCCGCGGCCACGAGAACCGTGTCTCGGAGAACCGCCGGCTCTTGCTGAAGAACGGCAGCGAAACCGACGTGCGCCACGCTTATTCGCTGGCTCCTGACGAAGAGGTCGCCAGCATCGGGCCTATAGACCCGGAGATTGGTCTGCTCCGCCTCGACAAACAGAACGGCCAGCCGCTGGCGGTCGTTTATAACTTCGCGGTGCATCCCATCCAGGGTGTGCCGAGCCACGGCAACACCGCGGACATCGTCGGCTTCGCCTCCAAGGCCATCGAGGAGGCGCTCGGCGACGGCGCGCTCGCTCTCTTCTTGCAGGGATGCGCCGGCGACATCAACCCCGTGCAATACAAGGACGTTCACAATCCCCGCGACGCCGAGCCGCTCGGCAACCTGCTCGGCCTCAGTGCTGTGCGGGCGTTGCGAAACATCCAGACGCGCGACGACGGCGGGCTGCACATGATCAACGAGGTTCTCGCGTTGCCGCGAGTCACCGACATGGAACGACGCATCGCCGCGATCCAGACCGAGCAGACCCGGTTGCTCCAGTCGTTGCGGGGAACCAGCCTCAACCTCAAGATCTTCATCCCGTTGATCGTGCAATACAATCTCGCCACCAACTTCCCGTCCTATTCCAGCCACCGCTATCTGCTCGACCAATCGCTCGGCCGCGACGACCTCGCCAAGCTCGACGCCGAAAACCGCGCGAACATGGAGCGCTATATCCAGAACATCCACACCATGGAGCAGCTCACACGGCTTCAGGCGAACCTGAGTCTGCTCAAGATGCACCAAGCGCAAAACGCCGCCGCCGGAAAACCGACGCTGGATGTCGAGGTCGTGGGCCTGCGGGTCGGTGATTTCGTACTAGTGACGTTCCCCGGCGAACTGACCGTCGAGATCGGCCTCGGCATCAAGAAACGCGCGCCCGCGCCATTCACCTTCGTCGCCGGCTACACCAACGGCTACATTTACTACGCCCCCACCGCGCAGGGCCGGAACAACAAAGGCTTCGCCCAGGAAGACTGCGACTGCCTGCTCGCGCCCGAATGGCAAAAGCTGTTTGAGAACAAGGTGCAGGAGATTTTGAAAAAGCTGTAGATGTATCGGCCGAACAATCATGATTCTCAAGCTGATCCCTGTCGTCGTGTTTCTGCTAACTGCGCCGGCGACGCTGGATGCCGCTGAACCGCCGATCACGCTCTGGCCACAAGGCGCTCCCGGCGCCCTTGGCACGACGGCGAAAGACATTCCCACGCTGACTCCGTATCTGCCGGCCAAGGCCAATGGCTCGGCCATGGTGCTCATCCCCGGCGGCAGCTACAGCGGCATCTTCGAACGGCAGGGCGAACCGTTTGCCCGCTGGCTCAATGAACACGGCATCACCGTGTTCGTGCTGCGCTATCGGCTCGGCAGCGCGGGCTACCGGTATCCCGCGCAGTTGCAGGATGCGGTGCAGGCGATGCGGCATGTGCGCAGGAACGCCGCGCAGTGGAAGATTGAGACAACCCGCGTCGGCGTGATGGGCTTCTCCGCCGGGGGACATCTGGTTTCAACATTGATCAACCGCCCCGAAGACGGCGAGGTTCGGTCAACGGACAACGCGGAGCCCGTGAGCGCAAGACCCGACTTGGCGATCCTCTGTTACCCCGTTATCAGCATGATCACCAAGCCCCACGCCACATCGCGCCGGAATCTCATCGGTCCAGCGCCCAGCGACGAGATCATTCGCAAGACATCGAGTGAGTTGCAGGTGAGACCTGGACTGCCACCGTGCTTCGTCTGGCACACGGGCGAGGACAAGATGGTGCCGGTGGACCACAGCCTGTTGTTCGCCGCCGCCCTGCAACAACACGGCGTGCCCTACGAACTCCACATCTACCAGCACGGCGATCACGGCACCGGTTTGATGGGCACGGATCATCCATGGATGGGCGACCTGCTGTTCTGGCTGCGCGCGCAGCGGTTCGTCGAATAAGTTTTACGCCCGGCCCTTCCATATAGGACAAGTACACCCAGCCAAATCAATGAAAACGCAAATGCGAAACATCCTCATCACTGGCATCGCCTCGTTGTTATTTGCCGGCGTCGCGGTTGCCGACACGGATACGAACCTGTTCCCGTTTGTGCTGCCCGCCGATGATGTCACGGAAGGCATCACCGATCTTTCGTTCCTCAACAACAAACCGGCGAACGACCTCGTCACGGTGCGCGACGGGCATTTCTACGCGGGCGGCAAGCGCATTCGCTTCTGGGGCGTGTGCGTCATCGGCGCGGCGGCGTTTCCATCTCACGAGGATGCCGCGCTCATCGCGCGCCGTCTGGCCAGCCGCGGCATGAACCAGGTGCGGATTCATTTGATTGATGGATCCTACTCGCCTATGGGCTTATTCGACCCCGAACACAAAGGGGAATTGCGAATTCTCCCGTCCCAACTCGACAAGCTCGATTTCTTCATTGCCGAACTCAAGAAGCACGGCATCTACGTGGAACTGCCGGTGGATGGATACCATTGGCGGAATATTTCGGGCGTGCAGGAATATCCCGGCACGGACTTCCACAAATTCGCAGCCTTCAGCAGCGGTTTCCCACTCTGGAACAACCACTTCATCGAGACGGAAAAACAGTTTGCCCGCGATTTCTTCGGCCACGTCAATCCCTACACCGGCAAGGCCTATACCGAGGAGCCGTGCGTCTCCACAATGGAGATCGTCAACGAGAACGGGCTTATCTGCGCCTGGCGCGGCGGCCATTTTCGCACTGCGTGGCCCGATGCGATGATCGCGGACCTGCAGTCGCACTGGAACAAATTCCTCAAGACGCGCTACGCGACGACCGAGCGCCTCCGCCAATCCTGGGCGACCGGGGAAATTCACGCCGACCCGCAGAACATGTTGAAGAACGGCGACTTCACCGACGGTCTGAAATCATGGCCGTTGCAGTGCGTGAAACCGTCAGTCGCCCGACCGGAGGTCGCCGACAACACCGCACCCGGAGGACGGCCTTGCGTCGTGCTCAACAGCGAGCGCACACCGGACAAAGGCGCTTTCGTCATCCTTCACCAGCCCGGCCTGGCCATCGAGAAGAACTGCCGCTATACGCTTTCGTTCCTTGCCAAGGCCGACGTGCCGACCAACGCCTCGCTGAAACTCAGTCTCACCATCGCCCTCAACCGCCCGCCGTGGAACGCTGTGGGATTGTCCACGTCGGCGGAAGTCGGCAGCGACTGGAAACCACTGACACTATCATTCGCCGGTTCGCAGGATGAAGCCGCCGCCAAATTGATGATCTCGCCTCCTGTCGGCGCGAGCCGCGTTTCGCTGGCGAACTTTCTGCTGCGCAAGGCGGACATCACCGGTCTGCCGTCGGGAGAAACGATCGATGCAGGTAATGTCACCATGCCGCCGTCGCCCACGGATTGTCTGAGCCGCACGCGGCAGGTCGCGGCGGATTTCGTGGACTTCCTCTACGAACTGGATGGACGCTACTTCGACACGATGCGCGACTTCCTCAAGCGCGACCTGCATTGCAAACACCCGGTCAAGGGCACGCAGGTGGACCATTACAGTTCGTATTTCAGCCAGGCGCGCTTCGACTATCTTGACTCGCACGGCTACTGGCAGCATCCGTCGTTTCCGCGCAAACCGTGGGACCCGAAAGACTGGTTCATCGGCAACTCGCCGATGGTCAATCACGGCGGTGAGACGGTGGTGGAGCTGGCGGAGCGGCGCGTGCGCGGCAAGCCTTTCAACATCAGCGAGTATTGCCATCCCGCGCCGAGCACCTACTGCGCGGAGCAGGTGCCGACCATCGCGTCGTTCGGCGCGATGCAGGATTGGGACGGCGTCGTGTTTCATTGCTGGCAGGAAATGGAATATGACTGGCACGTTCGCGAGGTGCGAAAACTCCCCGCGGACCGCATTGACCGGTGGTTCAACATGAGCCGGCATTCCGTCAAGCTGGTCACGATGCCCTTCGGCGCGCTGGCGTTCCGGCGCGGCGACGTGGCCGCGGCCCGCGAGGAGACCGCCATCGGCGTCACGCTCGACGAAGAGAAACAATGGCTGGCGGAAAAGGCTGGAACCTCGTGGCAGGGGTTCAACGTCGGCGCCGGCAAAGGAGCGACTTGGCGCGACGCCTTCACGCATCGTATCAGTCTGGCGTTGGGTTCCAAGACAGTCCCGGCGTTTTTGCCGTCCGAACTCAAGCGCGCCCAGTCCGACACGAGTGAATTGGCCTATGACCTGAGCGACGCAACCGCCGGCGTGCTCACCGTCAACACGCCGCGCGCCAAAGCGGTCATTGGTTTCGGCGCAGGCAAGACGTTCGAGTTGGGCGACGCGATCCTCAAGCCCGGCCCGACAATGCAGCGCGGCTTCTCCGTCATCACCGCCTCCGTCGTGCGCGGCGCGAGTTTCAACTCCCCCGGCGCGCGCATCCTCGTGACCGCCACCGGCTATGTTGAGAACCAAGGCATGGTTTGGAACGCCGACAAAACATCCGTTGGCAATCAATGGGGCGATGGTCCCGTGATGTGCGAGGGCATTCCCTTCGAGTTGATTCTGAAAACTAAACGCGCTACCGCGTGGCCACTGGATTCGCGCGGCCACCGGCTCGCTCCGGTCAACGGCGATGCCGTCACCGAAGGAGTGCGATTCACTTTTGATTCGCACTACAAAACACTCTGGTATGAAATCGCCGCGGAATAGACCCTAAACGGCCTATAAACCCATCCCCCACCCTTTCGTGCCTTCTGTGACTGCCGGTGGCGTGCGACTCTGTGGTGCGGACCACGTTATCGTCGGCAATACATTCCGGAATCTGAAAGCGCTCGGCACTACTACTATTGGACACTTTCCGTGATGCGCGCGGACGTGGAATCATTGGGGAAGAGTGACGGATAACGAATTTTCGCCCCAGGCATGGAGCCGCCACGGAACAACAAGGAGAACAGCATGAGACTGGCTTTGGCCCTGTCCACCGCCATGATGCTTTGGGCGGGCACAGCAACCGCCGCCGATTTCCACGTTGCGCCCAGAGGCGACGATGCCAACGCCGGCACGAAAGACAACCCGTTCGCCACATTGGAGGCCGCGCGCGACGCCGCGCGGAAGGCGGGCGCGGGACCGCACCGAATCGTCATGATGCCAGGAGATTATTTTCTGGCCAAGACACTGGAAATGGACGCGCGCGACAACGGCCTGACCATCGAGTCCGAGCCTGTCGTCAAGGCGACGCTCTACGGCGGAGAGCTCGTGACCGGCTGGCGGCGCGACGGGGACAATTTCTGGTGCGTGGACCTGCCGGGCGTGAAGGAAGGCTCGTGGGATTTCCGCGCGCTGGTGGTCAATGGACGGATGCCAGAGCGCGCGCGGTTGCCGGAAACCGGCACGTTCACGCACAAGACCGAGTGGAAAGGAGCACGCTACATTTCAGGCGCATGGGATCCCAAACCCACCCAGGAACAACTCACCACCGTCCTCTACGATTCCAAAGACATCCCGGCCACACTCGACATAAGGAACGCTGAGATCCGAGTGGTCCACATGTGGAATGAGTCTCTCTATGGCATCGCGCGCAACGACGCGCAACGCCATGCCTTCGTGTTGTCGTCGCCGACCATCCATCCGCCCGGCGCGTTTGGCGTGAAGAAGTATGTGATCTTCAACACGCGCGAGGGCATGACACACCCCGGCCAATGGTATCTCGACCGCGCGGCCGGCCGGCTCGTCTATTGGCCGCTGCCGGGCGAGGACATGGCCAAAGCCAGGGTCATCGCTCCTCGGCTCGAACGGATCATTCACATCGCCGGCAACGCCAGGCAATCGGTGGAGAAGATCACGCTGCGTGGGCTTGGCTTTCAGGCCACGACCACACCGCTGGGTGCCCGCGGTTTTGGCGCGACCGGTTTCTGGGGTGCGGTGGATGTCGAGAGAAGCCGCGAATTCAAGGCTGAGCGGCTGGAGATCCACAACGTGGGCGGCGAGGGCATCGCCCTGCGTGTTCGCAACCAAACCTGCCAGATTCTCGATTGCCATGTGCATGACACTGGCGCCTGTGGAGTGGAAGTCGAGGTGACCGGCAGCGGATCGCTGGTCTTGCGAAACCACATCCATCACGTCGGCCTCAACTACCCGTCCGCCATCAGCCTCTCTGCAAACGGTTCCGGCCTCCATCTCCAGCGCAATGAGATCCACGATGGTCCCTACAGCGGTATTGTGTGCAACCCCGGCGACAATTATCGAATTGAGGAAAACCTCATTTATCGGGTCATGCAACAAATGCACGACGGCGCCGCGATCTACGGCCATCTGACCCAAAGCGTGTTACGCGGCAACATGGTGAAGGACATCGTTGAGCAAGGGAAAGGTTTCGGCGCGTCCGCTTACTATCTGGACGAGCAGTCCTGCGATTCCATTGTGGAACGCAACGTGGCGATCGGTGTGCCAATGCCAACCCATAACCACATCAGTCGCAACCTCGTCTATCGCGACAACGTGTTCATTACGGACAAAGACATGGTTGTGTCGTTCGCCAGATGCGCGGGCTGCTCCTTCGAGCGCAACATCCTGTTTGCCCCCGGCACGATCACAATCAACCAGCCGAATGCGATCAAGCACTGGACGAACAACGTGGTCTTCCGCGAAGGAATCGGCAAGGGCGACGCGCCACAAATGTTCACAATCAACGACGCCATGCCGCCCGTCATGCGGCCTGGCCGCAGGACCTTACCCGCGATCGTCGTGCGCGTCTCACGGCCGCCAACGCTCGACGGCAAGATCGGCGCCGACGAGTGGCCCGGTGAAGGTCTGAACCTGGACCGTGAGCCATCACGATGGCCTGCCAGCGGAGTTCCTGTGGCAGCCAAGCTTTGCTACGACGACCAGTGCCTGTATGTGGCGGTGAGTGCAGGCCTGTATCAGATCAACAAGCTCCGCACCGGCACCGCATGGGACAAAGACGACGGCGTGGAGATCTGCATCGCCGGACGGACGACTGATGGCAAACCGGCGACTTTCGTCATACGCGGTTTCGCTGGCGGCTCACTTCAGAGCGTCACCGATGCCGGCCCGCCTGCCGATGCGGCCGATCGCCTTGGCAAAGCCGTCCGTTTCACCGTGAGCAAGTGGCGCCACGGCTGGCGTGGCGAATGGGCCATCCCATGGAACGCGCTGGGTCTAAGACCCGAGCCCGGTCTGAAGGTTGCTTTCAACCTTGGCGTCTTTCGCGCCGAGGACGAAGTCCGGCGCTGCTGGGAAGGCACGCTGGCCGAGAACTGGCGGCTCGACCAGGCTGGAGTTTTGCTGTTCAAATGATGCCGCATACGATCACGCTTTTCAGGAGACGACAACCGTAACGGAGAATTTAATGAAACATTTCCTCTTCACCATTTTCGTCGCGCTTTGTTTTGCCCACGCAACGAATGCCGCCGATTTCCACGTCGCCCCCAAAGGCGACGATACCAACACCGGCACGAAAGACAAACCGTTCGCCACTTTGGAGGCCGCGCGCGACGCCGCGAGGAAAGCGGGCGCGGGACCGCACCGCATCGTTGTGATGCCGGGCGATTATTTTGTGGCGAAGCCGCTGGAACTCGACGCACGCGACAATGAACTGACCCTCGAGGCGTCCGAAGCCGGCAAGGTTACGCTCTATGGCGGCACGCTCGTCACCGGCTGGCAGCGCGACGGCGAAAAGTTCTGGGCCGCGGATCTCCCGGACGTGAAGAACGGCTCGTGGGATTTTCGCGCGCTGGTTGTGAACGGCCGGATGCCGGACCGGGCGCGATTGCCGGAGACCGGCACGTTCCTGCACAAGAGCGTGTTCGACGTGCGTTGGCTGTCGTCGGTGGGTGGCGGTTGGGAGAAAAAACCGACGAAGGAAGAGCTGACCACGATGCTTTACGACGCGAAGGACATCCCCGCGACGCTCGAACCGAAGAATGCCGAGGTGCGCGTGTATCACATGTGGGATGAGTCGCTCTGCGGCGTCGTGCGCAACGACACCGAGCAACACATGTTGACCTTCTCCAAGCCGTGCATTTCGCCGCCCGGCGCGTTCGGCGTGAAGAAATACGTGATCTTCAACACCCGCGAAGGCATGACCCAGCCCGGCCAGTGGTATCTCGACCGCGCCGCCGGCCGCATCGTCTATTGGCCACTGCCCGGCGAGGACATGACAAAGGCCAAGGTCGTCGCGCCGCGGCTGGAGCGAATCATCCGGATCGCCGGCAACGCGAAACAGTCCGTGGAGAAAATCACAGTGCGAGGTCTCTCGATGCAGGGAACCACCACGCCGTTGAAGTCCGGTGGATTCGGTGCTTCCGCGTTCGACGCCGCGGCCAGCATGGACCGTGCGCGGCAATGTGTGTTCGAGAAACTGGAGGTGTGCAACGTCGGCGGCCAGGGCATTGTCGCGCGGCAGGTCACCGACTGCAAAATCACCGACAGCCACATCCACCATATCGGCGCGTGCGGCGTCAAGGGTGAAGGTTCAGACACGCTCATCGCCCGCAACCACATCCATCACGTCGGCGTGTATTACCCGAGCGCGGTTGCGCTGTCCGTGTCCACACGCGATTGGGACAAAGGCACGAAAGGTTTCCACGTTTATCGCAACGAAGTCCACGACGCCCCCTATTCCGGCATCATTGGCGGCGGCGGCGGCCATATTTTCGAGGAAAACCTCATTTATCGCGTCATGCGTGAGCTGCAAGACGGCGCGGCCATCTATGGCAGCATGTCACGCTGCATCCTGCGCGGGAACATGGTCCGCGACGTCGTGAAGATGGGCGAAGGCTACGGCATCTCGTCCTACTACCTCGACGAGGGCGCGCAGGACAGCATCATCGAGCGCAACGTCTCCATCGGTGTCGAGCGCCCCATCCACAATCACATCGCCTCCAGAACCCTGATTCGTGACAACGTCTTCATCGCCGAGGCCGGCATGACGTTGTCGTTCGAGCGAAGCCGGGACATTACGTTCCAGGGCAACACCCTCTTCGTCCCCGGCGAACTTCAGATACGCCCGCCGGGCGCCATCAAGGTCTGGACGAACAACGTGGTCTATCGCGGCGGCGTGAACACGAACGGCGCGCCGCAGGCGTTCACGATCAGCGAGGCCATGCCGCCCACCAAGCCGCCCGCGCGCCGGACCTACTCCGCCGCTGTTGAGCGCGTGGCGCAACCGCCGATCATGGACGGCGAGATCGGATGGGATGAATGGCCGCACAAGCTGTTCGACCTGGACCGCGCGCCGTCGCGTTGGAGTGCCACCGGCGCGCCGGTGTTCGCCAAGCTCGCTTATGACGATCATTGTCTCTACGTCGCCATCAATGCGGTCTCCTTCGACATCACCCAGCTCAGCAAAGGCACGGCCTGGGGCAAGGACGACGGCGCGGAGGTCTGCATCGCCGGCAAGACGCCCGACGGCAAAGCCGTCACCTTCGTAATCCACGGCTACGCTGGCGGCACGGTAGAAAGCGTCACGCTCGCCGGCGCGCCCGCCGAGGCGGCCGAAGCGCTGGGCAAGGCCGTCCGCTTCGCCGCCAAGCCGTATGGCAAGACGAAAGGCGATTGGAAGAGCGGCTGTCGCTACGAATGGGCCATTCCGTGGGACGCGCTCGGCCTGAAACCCGCGCCGAAGCAGAAGATCGCCTTCAACCTCGGTGTCTTCCGCGCCGAAGACCACGTCTGGCGCTGCTGGGAAGGCACCCTCGCCCAAAACTGGCAGATCGAACAGGCGGGGACGATGCTGTTGAAGTGAAGAAACCCGATGATCAAGCATGACCAATCCAGTCAGCGCACAGAAAGCAACTCTCCCACGACAGACGTCTCTCGCCGCACCGTGTTGAAGTTGGGGGCTGCCGGACTGGCCGGCTTCGTGCTTCCATCCGTCTCGCCGGCTGATGAAAAGGCCGGTGCCAACGCCGGCCCGGCGCGACACGCAAAGCTGACGGGACTTCTACAGAACGAGGACTGCACAGACTTCTTCTACTATCAGGACTTTCCGGCTGGGAAGGCCGGCGAGATTGTGGATCGCTACGTTGACGTGTTGGCCGGTGCCGGTGTGAGCGTCCTGTTGTGCAACACGAACGCGCGGCGAACGAATTATCGCAGCAAGGTGTGGGAAGCCTTCTGGGATGGCTACGACCCCAGCGGTCCTCACGACCAGCCGTTCCTTGCAGCCGTTCTACCGGCACAGCGCAAGAGTTACCGAAAGCTCATCGGCAACATGCTCGAAGTCCACAAGCAAGGAATAGACTATCCCGCGCGCGTCATTCAGCGTTGCCGCCATCACGGCATCTCTCCGTGGATTTCGCTGCGGATGAATGATGTTCACGAGAACAACAACCTCGATCACCCGTTTCACAGTGCGCTTTGGCGGAAGCCCGAGCTTTTCCGGCAGGGACATCCGGGCTACTTCGCCCGTGCGTTGGACTACGCCCATCCCCAAGTGCGGGACCATTACAAAGCACTGATCGCCGAAACTCTTGAACGTTACGATCTCGACGGTTTGGAACTGGATTTCCTGCGCGAGCCTTATCTCTTCAGCAAGGGCAAGGAACAGGAGGGACGGCAGATCCTGACCGAGTGGCTGAGGGGCATCCGGACGCTGGCCAACGATGCCGCCAAGCGTTGCGGCCACACCGTGAAGCTGGGTGTTCGGGTTCCTTCCTGTCCCGACACTGCGCTTGGCCTGGGACTCGATGCCCCGGCTTGGGTGAAGGAGGGCATGGTCGACCTTGTGGTGGCCGCGCCACGCTGGGCAACGCTGGAGTTCGCCATGCCGCTGGGAAAGTGGCGTGAACTTGTCGGAGATCGCGTGACGCTCGCAGGAGGTTTGGAAGTGCTCTATCGTCCCAATCCTGCCGCGCCACAGCGCCCGGTCACCCGTGAAGAGGCAACCGGCGCGGCCGCAGCCGTCCTGTCGGGCGGAGCCGATGTGGTTTACCTCTTCAACTATTTCCAGCACGGCCGCCCGATTCCCGAGTATCAACGCATGCTGAAGTCGTTTTCGTCCTTGGAGGAACTCCTGAAATTGCCTCGACGTCACGCGGTGACGTTCCGCGACGTCACACTTCCCGGCGAGAGCTACCGCGCCCCTCTGCCAGCCAGCGGAACACAACTCTCTTTCGCCCTACCGTTGGGACCTACGCCCTCAGCCGGCTGGCAGGCTGAGGCGACAATCGAGGTTGCCGCTCGGCGTACAGACGACACACCTCCGACCGTTTCCATCAACGGCGTCGCGGCCAGGCTCCGAAGCAACGACGTAACGAAAAACGGGAACCGTCTATTGACCTATCAGTTCCCCCTGACGGCTCTGCCCGGCAAGAACCGCGACACCATTACCGTCGCGACAGCGGCCAATGACCCCGTCAAAGTCCTGCGGGTGGAAGTGAGTCTGTGCCCCGGAAGTTGACACATGAACTCTTCATCCTTTCGGTCCGTCAGCCGAGTAATGCTCAGAGGGGCGCTGGCGGTCGCGGTCTCGCTTGCGCCCGCCACCCAAGCCGAGCCTTACCACAAGACCTCGGACGCGGTGGGCTACAAGTGCATCTTCAACCATGAGCTGTTGATCGTCTGCGGCAACAAGACCAACAGCGCGCAATACATCCAGGCGTTTGTCGAGAAGCTGAAGGACACAGACGTGGATGCAGTGATGTGCTGCCCCACGATGTGGCGCACGAACCTGTTCCCGTCGGATGTGGACCCGACGTGGAAGAAATACCGGCCGGAGCAGCCGCTGAGCAAGTTCCGGTCGTACGATTACATCATGCGCTACCTGCACGCGGGCGGCGACCCGGTGAAGGACACGCTCGAAGCCTGCCGGAAATGCGGAAAGGATTTCTTCATCTCCTACCGCATGAACGACCACCATTACGTGACCGATCTCACATGGCCCAGCCACAACGCCATCTGGCGCGAGCATCCCGAGTATTGGCTGGGGGATTCGGACACGTCGCCCTACACGAAGAAGGACAACGTCCGGGTCTTCAACTACCTGCTGCCGCCGGTGCGCGACTACTACTTCGCGATTCTTCAGGAGCTTTGCACGAAATACGACGTGGACGGCGTCGAATTGGATTTCCAACGCTTCCCCAAGTTCTTCCCCAGCGACAAGCTCGACGAAGGCGCCCGCGTGATGACCGCGTTCGTCAAGCGGATCAAGGAAATGATGGACCGCATCGGACGCGAGCGCGGCAAGTCGCTGAAACTCTGCGTGCGTGTGCCCGAGACGCCTGCCAAATGTCGGGAGGCCGGGTTGGATGTGCCCGGATGGGACGCGGCGGGCCTCGTGGAGATGATCAACATCTCGTCTTCCTACATCCACACCATGGAACTGGACATCGAGGGATTCCGCACGAAGACGAAGCGCGCGAAGCTTTACGGCGAAATGAACTACGTGACGTATCAGAACAGCAAGGTGAGCAAGTTCGCCCGCCGCTACACGACCATCGAAATCTACCGGGCGTCGGCCCTGAATTTCTTCCACCGCGGCGCGGACGGTCTGAGCCTGTTCAACTACGACTACGTCCCCGAAAAGCAGCGGCTACCCATGACCGGGGGACTTAAGCGGATCACGGACGTGGAGTTTCTCAAGACCCAGCCCAAGGACTACGTCGTTTACAGCGGCTTCGGCACCCTTCCCGCCACCAACGAGAAGACGCTCGGTTTGATTATCCCTGACAACACGGCCCAAGCGCGATTCGCGCGGGCCGTGCTGCGCGTCGAAACGAGGAAGAGTTGCGCGGACCTGCAGATCGCCGTCCAACTCAACGGCAAGCCGCTGGAGCCTGTCCAGCATGAGGGCACCGAACTGTTTCCGCCCCTCGCAAAAAATGAGGGCTATGCGGCAAGCGACACGCTCAAGTTCTACGCGGTTCCGCTCGACCTGCTGGTCCTCGGCAGCAACAAAGTGGAGATGAAGAATCTCGACAGGAAGAAAGGCTCCTGTCAGTTCGTCTCGCTGGAGATCGCGCTGTATCGCTGACCCTTCACACGTCGCCGAGGATCAAATGCTGAATCGGCAGTCGGAGATCTCGAGAGGGCGAAGAGGTGGGCAATCAGCGACCGCTTCTCCTCTTGTAATCTCCTTCACAACGCCTCAAGGAAGGTTCAAGCGGAATAACGTAAAATCCGTAGCGACCGTTTGGGAAGCTGCCATCGTTTCGCGGGTGCGGCTGCGAGGTCATCCACAGGGACATACGCATTGGCCGTCTCGACCTGTTGGGACGATTGGCCATAGTTTGCCAAGACCAAGTGCAGGTCACGATTGGCAAAGGCGGAAGCCACACAGTCTTTTGGCAGAGGCGTGGCGAACAAGTCCGAGTCGCCGATCTCCAGATACGCCCAGGTTCCATCTTCCACCAGCGGCAGATACTGCTTGAGCCAACGGGCGTGGGCTGGCCGCATCTCAGCGTTGGGCGGAATCGGATCCCAACCGCCGTAGATGTAGGGGCCGTTCGGATGTGCCTGGTAGTATTCCCATGCCTTTCGGTAAAACCCTTTTTCTTGCACTCCCGGCAGACGAGGAATGGGAATCACGGCTCGTTCTCCGGTCAGCGGCCGGCCGCCCTGCAGCAAAGGGAATTGCATGTAGGGAATCGAGTGCAGGAAGTGTTCGCTTTCGCCCTCGACCCTGGCGGAGGTCCCTTGGATGCAGGGAACAACGTAAGGCGTATGGTTCTTTGTCGCCTGGCGCAAGCCGTCGGCATTCTCGACGTTCTCACCCACCCAGAGATAGTCATAGACCTTGAGCCCGCCCGTCAGAGGTTCATTGGCACGATCCGCGTGCATCTTGTAGATGCCGCCACGTCGTTTCACCTCCGAGTAGATGAGATACAGGAGATCGGTCACCGCGCCGTCATACTGAGGCGTTTCCTTGAACGCGACGGTCTCGTCCTGAGCAGGCTCCTTGATTCGCTTCGCTGCGTTGGGAACATACCCCCAGTCGTTGTAGAGGCCGTCGAGTTCATAGTCTTCGAGGATCTGCACCATGCGCGGCAGGAAATAGGCGCGCCAACCGGGACTGGCCGGCGAGCATCGCGGCAAATCCCACCAGCCGCCGATCGCATCATTGGGGCGCGACCATTCCTTACGATAATCCGGATCGTGGCCGGCAAAATATCCACTCGATGCATAGGCAAGAATCTTCATGCCGCGCTTGTGGACCATCGCCACAAAACGGCGGAATCCCTTCGGATTGACAGCCGTCAACTTGTTGCCTCCGAAGAGTCCATAGCGATCGTTCCACTCGTCCATCACATGAATCAATTGGATTCCATGGTCCTTCAACCGGTCCAATTCCTGTTCGTCGTATTCGCCGGGCTCCCACGGTTTGCGGCTGGGATACTCGCCCATGTTGTAAACGCATTGAGCGGGCAAATAATCGGTAATCAGGTGCTTGCGTAGGCACTGGCGAATCTTCTGCGTGCAGATGCCAACGTGCGTGAGGCGCCGCCGGTGGTCCTCCGCCGTGTAGCGGGCGAGGATCGCCGGCGTCCTAGATGCACCGCCGGCGGTTTTCGCCGCGGGCGGGTCGGCGGCTTGGATGGTGCCGACTGGGAGGGAAATGGCGGCGGCTGCCGTGGTGCCCGTTTTGAGGAATTGTCGCCTGTTCATGATAGACTCCTGATGGTTGAGATCATTCCGGGATGGCACTTTGGTGTCAAGCGTCCGGCACCGCAGGTTCCCGGCTGTTGCTCTTGCCAACAAGTTACGAGTCGTTAGACTGCCGCCAATGTCCAAACATGCCATTGCGATGACTAAAACCTGGCTTCTTGTTCTTGCGGCGTTTCTCATTCTCTGCAGCGACCCAGCTTATTCGGCAGACTCCGCGCCTGCGCGTGCTTTTGATCTCCAGAACTGGAAGCTGCAGATTCCGGGGCCGAAGGAGATCAAGAAGCTCCAGGGGTATTCCTCTGATTACTTCCATCTGAATGCGACGAAGGAAATGTGCTTCTGCCTCGACGCCGCCGAAAAAGGCGCGACGCCGAACGCGAAATATGTCCGTTCGGAGTTGCGCCATCTGCCGAACTGGAAGACCGGTGAGACGCATTCCATGTCGGGAGAGTTTCGCGCGGTCTCCAAGCTCACGCCGGACAAGGTGACCGCGCTGCAAATCCACGGCATCACGGAGGACGGCCAGGACGCGCCGCCGTTGTTGCGGATCGCGGTGAATCGCGGCGATTTGGTCGCGGCCCTCAAGACCGACAACGAGGGCGACAGCAAGACGGAGTTTGTCGTGCTGAAGAAACAGCTCGGCGAGGGTTGGGTGAAGGTGGACATCGCGGTGAAGCACAAGGAGCTGAGCATCTCGGTGGACAATCAGTTAAAACTGACGCGGAGCCTCGCGTTCTGGAAATTCGACAACTATTTCAAGGCCGGCTGCTATCCGCAGGCCACGCAAGGCACGGCGGAGGTCATGTTCCGCAAGTTGCGCGCGGAGTGACCCTTCCACCCAGCCAGACTTCGGCGGGCCGGGCTGCCAGGTCTGCCCCGAACACCCCCGCCGAACCGCCGGCAGACAAGTAGCAGTTTTCTCTTGAGTTCAAGAGATTTATGCTATATATTCCCGCCACAATGAAAGGCCATGTCATGCCGGCGCGAAGAGGGCCGCCGGAGACCGGCAACTGGCGGGGAAAAACTATCCACGGACTACAGGGCAACGGACGGACGGCAACTGCCCGCGGGTTGCGCGGAAACGCTCAAAGAGGCGGCAGGCGGTTGCCCTTCGCAAGGCTCAGTCCCACCAGCCGGCCAATGGCGGGCAGGTCATCCGTCGGGCCGGTCGATTGCGTGCTTTTTGCGAAACGAAGCCAAATGATGGGTATGGCCGGCGAGAGAAAAACACTGTTTTCCCATTGGAAAACAGGAGTTTTGGTGTGCGGAGACCATAAAATCGAAAAGCCGTTTTTGCGAAACGAAGCCAAATCAAAGGAGGGCGTGCGCGCTACGGCCGGCCCGGCGGGACGCCTCGCCCTACCCCGGGAAATCATCGCCGGCATCCGCCCTACAAGGATACCCTGCCCAATCTGTTCTTTTTGCGAAACGAAGCCAAATGATGGGCATGGTCAGCGAGGGAAAAACACTGTTTTCCCATTGGAAAACAGGAGTTTCGGTGCGCGGAAACCATGAAATCGAAAAGCCGTTTTTGCGAAACGAAGCCAAATCAAAAGAGGGCGTGCGCGCTACGGCCGGCCCGGCGGGACGCCTCGCCCTACCCCGGAAAACATCGCCGGCATCCGCCTTCAATGGACCAAGAGTATACCGAAGTCGCGCTTGCCACGGGCGAGACGACTGCTACACTTGCGGCCAGCGTTCGAACACACCATCGTTCCCGTTGTTTTGCAAAGGAGCCGAACATGAACCTGCACAGCAGTCGCCGCCAGTTTCTCAAACACTCCGCACTCGTCAGCGCCAGCTTCTGGCTGGCCCGCCGCAACGCAACGGCCCAAAGCCGCTCGCCCAACGACAAGCTCAACATCGGCATCATCGGCGTGCACAGCCGTGGCGCGGCCAACATGAAGGGCGTGGAAACCGAGAACATCGCCGCCCTCTGCGACGTGAACGAGGAATTCCTCGCCGAGGCCGCCAAGAAATATCCGCAGGCCAAGACCTACAGCGATTGGCGAAAGCTGGTGGACCAGAAAGACCTCGACGCCGTCGTCGTGAGCACCACGGAGCATACACATGCGCTGGCCAGCGTCTGGGCCATGAAACGCGGCAAGCACGTATATTGCGAGAAGCCGCTGGCGCACAGCGTGCAAGAAGCGCGCGTGATGCGCGAGACTTCCAAGAAGATGAAAGTGGCGACCCAGATGGGCACGCAAATTCATGCCACCGAAAACTACCGCCGCGTGGTTGAGTTGATTCAGTCGGGCGCCATCGGGCCAGTGCGCGAGGCTCATGCGTGGGTCGAGCAAGGCATCGAAGGCCCGCGCAGCCGGCCGCAGGAAGAGATGCCGGTTCCGGCAAACCTGAACTGGGACCTCTGGGTCGGGCCGGCACCGATGCGGCCGTATCACGCCTGTTACTTCGAGAAGCGATCCATGTCCTGGCAGAACTGGTGGGACTTCGGCAATGGCGCGCTCGGCGACATGGGCAGCCACATCATTGACCTGCCGTTCTGGGCGTTGAAGTTACAGCATCCCCTGACGGTCGAAGCGGAAGGCCCGCTGCCGGTGCGGCCCGAAACGTATCCGGATTATCTCACCGTGCGTTGGGAACATCCGGCGCGCGGCAAGCAACCGCCGGTCAAATTCACCTGGTATGATGGCAAAGCTGGCACGCCCCGCCCGAAGTCGCCGGAGGGCGTGGACATCTCAAAGTGGCACCTCGGCGTCATTTTCGTTGGCGAGAAAGGAACTCTGGTCGCCAACTACAGCAAATACATCCTGCTGCCGGAGGCCGACTTCAAAAACTTCCAGCCGCCCAAGCCGTGGATCGCGCCGTCGCTGGGTCATCATCAGGAATGGATACACGCGTGCAAAACCGGCGCGCCGACGCTGTGCAACTTCGACTACTCCGGTTCGCTGGTGGAGCACAATCTGCTCGGAACCGTCGCGTTCCGCACGGGCCAGAAGCTCCAGTGGGACCCGAAACATCTGAAGGCCACCAACTGCCCAGAGGCGGACCGCTTTATCCAGCGCACCTATCGCGAAGGCTGGACGCTATAGGAAGGCATCTTCGCCCGGAACCGGCGCTCCGGTTGTGGTTGCGTGACCTAGATGAAAAAAGACTGGCCTCTCCACCGCATCGCGCCGTTTGTCCGATGGACCGGCGAGGTCCGCGTGCCGACCGGTTATTTTCGGAAACGGCGCTACATCTTTGACCAGATCTTCGTCCATGTGCTCAACGGCTGGGGCGAGTTTCATATCCGCAACAAATGGGTGCGCATCTCTGCCGGCGATTTGCTGCTGATCCCGGCGGGCACGCCCACGATGCTGCGCACCGGCGACCGCGAGCCGATGTGGTTCCGCTTCATCCGTTTCGACTACGATTGGGCCGGCGACTACCAGGCGCGGCCGATGGACTCGCTCACCGCCGCCGCGCGCCGTTACCCCTGGCGCACGCCCGCTGCGCCGCGGGAATTGAAATTGCCGCGCAAACTTCATGTCGCCGACGACCCGCGGGTGCCGTTGCTGTTCGACCGCGTCATCCACGAGGCGGAACTGAAAGCGCCCGGCTATGAGTTGATGGTGCGCGCCGGATTGATGGAACTTCTCGCCATCGTTCATCGGCGCAGTTGCGGCTGGAAGGAACGGTCGAGCCTGCCGGAGGCCCACCCGGAGCCGGTGCGGCGCGCGCTGGCGTTCATGGAAACGAACGTCGCGAAACCGCTGACGCTCGCCGAGGTCGCCCGCGAGGCGCGGCTGAGCAAACAACATTTCTGCCGCGTCTTCCATCGCGCCGTCGGCGTCTCGCCGCTGCGGTTCCTGGTCCGGCTGCGGTTGCGTGTGGCCAAGGGCGTGCTCTGGCACGAAGGGTCTACCGTCAAGCAAGCCGCCATGGCCGCCGGCTTCGAGGACCCGCATCATTTCACGCGTGTCTTTCGGCGGCTGGAGGGCATTACACCAACCGGCTTCCGTCGGGCGGTCATCGGCATGGACGGCGCGTCTCAAATCCGCCTCGCCCAGGCGGACGCGCTCCAAGTGCGCGGCCCCTTTTTCACCATCGCCCCCCGCGCACGCTAACCGCATCCACACGGAAGCGATTCTTGTCCATTTACCGCCGTCCCTTTCGAGAGGCATAATGGCAACATGAATCGCAGACTCGGTTGGCGCTCACCGTGCATTGGAATCGTCCTGTCCGTGGTGGTATGGCACGCGTGCGAAAGCATGGCAATCGGGGCGGCGGCCCACGCACGCAGCTGGGTGGCGATCCTCCAGGACGCCGCGGCGGGAACTGATCCGGCGACCACCGAGGCCGTTGCGAACGCACTGCGCCGCGAAAAGTTCGAGGTCACATTCCTGTCGGCCGAAGCGGCCTGCGATCCGGCGCGCTTGTCTCCCCAGCAACATTTCCTGTACGTCATTCCCAATGCCACGGCATATCCCGCCGCGGGCGCCGACACGCTGACCCGCTATCTCCGGGGCAAAGGCAGCCTGATGGTCCTCGGCACGCCTCCGTTTGAAAAACCGATTTGGAAACACGGAGACCGTTGGGTGGACAACGCGTTCGTCCGCGACGCGGTGAAGAACCAGAAGCCGGCCCGGATGCTCTATGATTTCGACAAGGAGGCGCCGGGCAAAGCTGCCGATTGGACACAAAGCGGCGCCCACCGAAAATACACCACCGCCGAAATCGTGCCCGGCGGCGTGGAGGGATCGAAGGGCTGCCTGAAGATCACCTATGATTATGAGAGCGGCTCCCCCACCGGCTGCGGCGCGGCCGTGAAACCGCAGGCCGGCGCGGCGTCCGGCGGTCTGTTGTGTTTCTGGGCCAAGGGCGACGGGCAGACGGCCCGACTGGCCGTGCGACTGGTCGAGGAAACCGAGCCACTCCAACGGGGTATCGCCGTCATTTCGATTAACAAGAACTGGACGTATCATGTGCTCCGCCCGGAGGATTTCCTCGTCCGCGGCCACGCCGATCCGTTCAAGGCGCGCCGGCTCTCGTTTGAGTTGGTGGACCGCACCATCACCCCCTACGTGGCCGATGGCAAACATACCGTCTGGATCGACCAGATTGGCACCGCGCCGCAGCCGTTCCCCAAGCTTGGCGACATGTCCCGCAATCCGTTCCCGCTCATCGAGACCGTGTCGCCCGGCTACAAACTCTACCCGCTGACGAACATCGGTTCGCTCAAGGCCGTGCAGACCCAGGCGATTCTCGGGCCTGAAGCCACGAAGCTGCCGGTGCCTTCAAGCGCCTCGTCGTGCTACGCGCGGCCCGAAGGCAAGGGTTTCGAGCGTGGCTACAAGTGGCGATGGATTCCGCTGGTGCGGGCCTGCGACAAGGACAGCGTCGAGCGCGGCACGGTGGCGTGGATGTTGCTGCACCAAGCACCGTTGTCGGAAGGGCCCGCGTTTGCGGATGCCGTCCGGCGTCTGGTTGGCGCGAGCATCCCGAACCAGCCCGTCGCGGTGGAAGGCTCGATGTGCGCCGTTTGCGCGATCAGCGACCCGGTCGCGCTAAAGGAAATCGCGCGCACGAGCCTTTTCGGCGACATGGCGCGGCGGATCTCCGATGGAGTGTTTCTCTCGCACGCCGGCTCGCGCGAGTTTTCCTACTGGCCGGGCGAGACCGTGAGGCTCGGCGCAGTGGCGGTCAACAACGGCGCACAAGAGGCGGCCGTCGCCGTTCGCATTCGTGTCTGCGCGAACGGCGGCAAGCACGCGGTGTTTCAAAAGGAAGTGGAACTGACCATCAAGCCGGGAAGCTCCGCAACGGCGGCGTTCGAGTGGACACCTGAGAAATTCGCCAGCTCGGGCTACGTCGTGACGACGGAGTTGCTGCGCGACGGGAAAGCGATTGATGTCATCGCGCACGAGATGGGCGTGCTTTCGACGGAGAAAGCCGCGCGCGATGCGTTCGTGACGGTGCGCGACGGCGATTTCTGGCTCGGCGGCAAGAAATGGTATCCGGTTGGAGTCAATTACTGGCCACGCTACGCCATCGCGCTGGAACAGGAGGACTACGTGTTCCACTGGCTGACACCGGGATTCTACAATCCCGAAGAGGTCGAGCGCGACTTGCGGCAGTTGGAATCGCTCGCCATGAATTTCGTCGCCATCCGCGCACATCACCAGAACGACCGCCGGACCGTGCTCGATTTCCTGCGCCGCTGCAGCAACCACGGCATCCGCGTATTCATCTTCGTGCAGTCGCACGTCATCAGCGACGATCCGCATTATTTCCAGGGCCTCATGATGCCGTTCCATTTCCAGGAGAAAGACGTGGCGGAGTTCATCCGCGCGACACGGCTCGCGGAAAACCCGACGCTCATGGGCTGGGACCTCATTTGGGAACCGGCAGGCTGGGTGTTCGGCGGAAAGATGTCCGGCAGCTTCGGATGGAATGACCCGGCACCCTACCGGCAGCGTTGGGACGCCGACTGGGCGCGCTGGATCGCCGACCGCTACGGCAGCCCCGAGAGCGCTGAGGCGGATTGGGGCATGGCCGCGCCGCGCTTGGACGGTCGGGTTACCTCGCCGACCGACCAGCAGTTCAAGGAAGACGGCCCGTGGCGTGTAATGGTCGCCGCTTACCGGCGATTCATGGACGACTTGATGAGCCGTCACTGGAATGACGCCACGCGTACGCTGCGCCGGCTCGACCCGAACCACCTCATCAGTTACCGCCAAGGCAACCTGCCGCCGGTTGACTTCACGCTCACCGCGACGCCGAAACATACGGATTTCTTCGCGATGGAAGGCTACGGTTTCACTCCAGGCGCGAAGGGAACCAACGCCGCGGGCTTCATCAACCGCTACATCCACTTCGCGACAAAGGGAAAACCGTATCTCTGGGTAGAGTTCGGCGCCAGCGCGTGGGATCGGGCCGCGGCGCAGCCCGGCGAGAAAGAGATCGCGTATCAGGGCCAGTGCCACGAATTGATCCACCGCGTCGCACTGGAGACTGGTGCCAACGGCGCGTCGCCCTGGTGGCTGGCGGGCGGCTATCGCATCAGCGAGAGGAGCGATTTCGGCATCCTCAACCCGGATGGCACGCTGCGGCCCAGTGGCGCGTTGCTGCAACAATACGCCGCTCTGTTCAAGTCACCGCGCCGTTATCCGGAGCCGGACACATGGTTCACCTTGGACCGTGAAGCTCACAGCGGTGCTCTTTTTCGCGCTGCCTATAACGAAGGCGCCGAGGCGTTCGGAGCCGCTGCCGCTCAAAAACGCCAACTCGGCATCCGCACACCGGGCACGGGCACAACTTCCGCCGACACGCCGCTGCTGGCCGTCGGCAATACGAAATACAACCATCACAACCCGCCCAAGTATCTCGACGCCGAGTTCAACTGGTTCAGAATCAAGGCCGCCGGCGGTGACTGGGTCGAAGTCCGCAGCGGCGCGCGGATTCGTGTGCCGCGGAACACGCCGGTTCTCGCTGAAACGTCTGTGGGCAACCTGCAGGAAGCGACATGGCTGACTCCGGCGAGTTGCGCGGGCAAACCGGGCGCGGTCTATCTGGCTGCGACCGGCAGCTCGTCGCTGAAACTCAAACAGCCCATCGCAAATGACACAGCGCGATTGGAAGACGCGGAGTTCGGCGAATCGTTTCGGCTGACCGAAGGCGTCGCCGCAGAAACGAAAATCGAGTTGCAGATGACCGCCGAAGGCCGAGTGTGGTTTGGCGAGAAACTGCGGTTCACGTTGGAGCCAGTTGCCGCAGGTCAACGCGTGTCCCACAATGCGGCGAAACCTTTTGCGGAAGATATAAACAGCAGTGTGACCATCACTCCAGAAATCATTTCGTCCGACCAAGGCGCGATTCAGAATGCCGGCGTTGGCGCGGAGATCTGGAACGGTGGACCTAGTGACGGCCTGACGAACCTTGTTGAATACGCGGTTCGTGTTAGCGACCACGCAGTCAACTCCATGATTCGCGTCAGTTGGGCTGATTACGAAGCGAAGGAAGGGGAATACCTCTTCAAGAAAATGGACAAACATTTCGAATACTGCATCCAATACGGCCAGAAACTCGACATCGGCTGTTTTGTCACCAGTGCTGGAGGCGGAGGCCTGATTGCTGGCGCGCAGTGCTCCTATCCGGCTTATGTCCACGAAGCGATGCAGAACAGCGGACAGAAAGACGTCGTCTCTCCGATGTTCACAGACAAGAAGGACCGATGGGAACCGAACTTTGAGAACCCGTATTTCTTCGAGAGGTATGATGCGTTGTTGAAGGCGTTCGCCGAATACTTGGAACAGCCGCAGACTTTTGGCGGCAGAACCATCCAGCGCAAGAAGCTAGTCCGCTGTATCGAGATGCGCCACTTCGGCTTCTGGGGAGAAGGAGCCTATCCAAAACATCTCGTGCCTTCCCATTCGAGATTCTTGATTCGGTTTGCCGACGCGTTCATCAAACACTTCCCTGATATTCGGATTGTGGTCCCCACCAACGGGATGGTCTTTATCCCTTCAGTTTATGACACACTGAAGGACTACCATTTCCACCTCCTCACGGCGAGGAACAACGCTGGTTTGCCCGGCATCTTTCGCGACAACTGGGGTTGGGATGAACGTTCGGGCTACTACCAGAAGCTTTACTATTCATCCAACAAATATGAAACAGACGGCGTCAGGTTGTATGAACTTCTTCGCGATCGCTGGAAGTTCGCCCCGCTCGTTGGAGAACCGGGGCGCACCGGCCCGAAGGGAGATTGGCGTCCTTACTCCTGTCTGCTCGATCAGGTGAAATATCTGCACCCGGTTGTCATCCGCAACTGCAACGTGTCGGTCGGAACATGCACGTTTAATCCAACTGGCTACAACGTCCTCAATGACCCGCAGGCGCTTGATAATTTCCACAGAATGTATGCGATGATTGGTTTTCGCTATCTCTTCACTTCTGCCAGAATCCAGCGGCACAACGGTGATCTGGAGATCGCGATGGATTGGTTGAACATCGGTCTGACGCCGACATACGACAAGTGGAGGATCCGTTTCTTCATTGAAGACTCAGCCGGAAAAGAGACATGGTCCGGCTTCTCAACGCTGGACCTGCGGACGGTCTTCCCCGACGAAAACACTCCGCCGGGCGTTGCGGATGCGCACAAAGCGAAAACACATAACGACCGCTTCTCGAACGCCCCCGCAACCGGAAAGCTGCATCTCCAAATAATTGACCCTGACGGCATCTCTCCGCACATGGCCTTGAGCATCAAGGGCAGAACTCAAAAGGAATCGTATCAGTTGTCTAAGGAATAGGAGAAAACGCAAAGCAACGGTTCACACTGGATATTGAAAGATGAATAATACATTGACTGGACAAGTGGCCATCGTGACGGGCGCGTCGCGCGGGCTCGGACGTGGCATTGCGTTGGCGCTTGCCGAACAGGGCGCGGATATTATTGTGAATTACGTTTCGTCGGAAACGCAGGCGCAGGAGGTCGTGGCGCAAATCACTGCGCTGAACCGGCGTGCGCTGGCCGTGAAGGCCGATGTCAGCGAAGTCGCAGACGTGGAGCGGCTGTTTCAACTGACCCCGGATCAGTTTGGCCGGCTTGACATTCTCGTCAACAACGCCGGCACGTCGCAGCCGAAGGACATCTTCCAAATCGAGGTTGCCGACTGGGAACGCATCATTCACACCAACCTCACCAGCTGTTTTCTCTGCTCGCAAGCCGCGATGCGGATCATGGCGCGCCAGAAATCCGGCCGCATCGTCAACATCAGCTCGGTGGTCGGCCATCAAGGCGCTTTGTTTGGCCACGTCCACTACGCCGCCACCAAGAGCGGTATGCTCGGCATGACCCGCACGCTGGCCCGCACGGGCGCCCCGCTCGGCATCAACGTCAACGCCGTCGCGCCCGGCTGCATCGAGACGGAACTGCTGCACCAGACGTTGACCGACAGCGGGGTCGAGGAGATGCGGGGTAAAATCCCGCTCGGTCTTGGCACGCCGCGCGACGTTGGCCTGGCGGTGGCGTTTCTCTGCGGCGAAGGCGGACGTTACATCACCGGCTCCACGCTCGACGTCAATGGCGGGTTGTATATGCGATGAAACTTGGCCTCGGCTTCCATCGCGACCGCATCAGCCCCGACAACTTTCGTTTCGCGCGCCAGGCCGGTTGCACGCACGTCGTTGTTCATTTGGTTGACCGGCTCCGCGAAGGTCTCCCGCCGGGCGCCGACGAGTTTTGTTTCGGCCGAACGCGGGCGCGCGGCGTTGTGTGGAGCTTCGACGAACTGGCGGCCGTCAAAAAGCTGGCCCATGACGAAGGCTTGCAGCTTGAAGCCGTCGAGAACATTGATCCGTCGTTTTGGTCCGACGTTTTGCTCGACGGCGCGCGCAAACAGCAGCAACTCGAATCGCTGAAAGAACTGCTGCGCGCCATGGGCCGGTTGCGGATTCCGATTCTCGGCTACAACTTCAGCCTCGCCGGTGTGTGGGGACGCGTGGAAGGGCCGTTTGCGCGCGGCGGAGCGATCGCGCCGGCGTTCCAGCCGGATCATCCGCTCCAAAACCAACCACTCCCGCACGGACAGCTCAACAACATCGTCTATGACCCCGACGCGCCGGCCGGTCCCATCGCCAGCGTTTCGCGCGAGGAACTCTGGCAGCGGCTGGCTGGGTTCCTGAAGACACTCGTGCCAGTAGCCGAAACCGAGGGCGTGCGCCTCGCGGCGCATCCCGATGATCCGCCGTTGCCAACGCTCCGGCAAACTCCGAGGCTCTTGCACCAACCGGAACACCTTGACCACCTTTTGAATCTGGTTCCGAGTCCGGCCAACGCGCTGGAGTTTTGCGCAGGCACAATCCAGGAGATGACCAACGCCGACGTGTATGAGGCGGCGGAACGCTACAGCCGTCAGCGCGCCATTGCCTACGTGCATTGCCGCAATGTCGTCGGCAAAGCGCCCGGCTATCGTGAGGCGTTTATTGACGACGGCGAGATAGACGTGCCTCGTTTGCTGCGCATCCTGCATCGCAATGGTTTCGACGGCGTCGTCATCCCCGATCACGCGCCGCGTATGAATTGTGACGCTCCGTGGCACGCCGGCATGGCTCACGCGCTGGGCTACCTGAAAGCGGTGTTGAGCATGAACGGCGCGCTGTGAATCCGGATCGCCAAAACCGGCACGTCCCAAATGCGCGAGCCGTTTTCCAGCATCGTCTCCCGCTCGCGCTAACCGCATCCACACGGAAGCGATTCTTGTCCATTTACCGCGAGGCCGCCGGCGTTGCATACTCCCGCCAGCATCAGGAGCACTGACATGAAGCAAAACGCAATATGGATAATGGCGGCGATGTTCGCGCTTGCGACCGCGGCTTCGGCGCAGGTGATTGACACGTCGGAAACACGCGTGCAGACCACGCTCGATCCCGGACTCAAGCGAATCGGCACCATCAAGCCGCGGAGCGTCGGCGAGATCGCGGGACAAAACTGGTCGCTCGGATGCGAGACGCTCGATCGTGATTTCACCAATTACGATTCCTACAAGGACTATCTCGCGCCGCTCGGCATCAAGAAAATCCGGCTGCAAGGCGGCTGGGCCAAGACCGAGCGCGATCAGGGCAAATACGACTGGCGCTGGCTGGACCGGGTGATTGACGACGCGCGCAGCCGCGGGTTGGAAATCATACTGCAGACCAACTACGGCAATCCAATTTATCCCGGTGGCGGCAGTCGTCATTTGTCCGGAGGTTTTCCGACTTCCGAAGAGGCGCTCGCCGCGTGGGACAAGTGGGTGGAAGCGATGGCGACACGCTACAAGGGCAAGGTGCGTGACTGGGAAATGTGGAACGAGCCGAACAACAACAAGGCGCACACGCCCGAGATGACCGCCGACTTCAACATCCGCACGGCGGATATCATCAAGCGCGTGATTCCCGACGCGCGCATCGCAGGTGGCGTGCTGAACTCGCCTGCGCTGCCGTATGCGGAGGGATGGTTGAAGCGCGTGACGGAACAACAGAAGCAATCACTCTTCACGTGGTTCATCTACCACGCCTACACGCGCAATCCCGACGTTGGCCATTACGAGGAGGTCGCGAAGCTCAAGGCGCTGTTCCAACAATACGCGCCAAATATCAAACTCTGGCAGGGCGAGGCCGGCACGCAATCCGAGTTCTGCCTCGGCGGCGCCTTGTGCAAATATCCGTGGACAGAGCTGACGCAGGCCAAGTGGCAAACCCGCCGCATGCTCGGCGACCTCGGCCACGATGTCGAGTCGTTGGTCTTCTCCATCGCCGACCTCGACTATAATCGTTGGGACGGCTACCGCCTTGGCGACATGGATCGTTACGGGCTGGTTAAGACTGATAAACAATACCGGCTGCTCAAGGTGAAGATCGCCTACTACGCCGTGCAGAACCTCGTCGCGGTCTTCGATGACACGCTGGAGCGGGTGCCGGATTATCCGTGCGAAGTCCAGTGCGCGAAAGCGACGGCCTTCCACGCCTACAAGAACAAGTCGAGCGGACAGCACGTGCTGGTGTTTTGGGACAAGAGCGCAGTGCCGTCCAACCAGAACGACGCCGTGCCTGCGACGTTCACCATCGCCAAAGGCTCCTTCACCGAGCCGGTCTGGGTGGACCTGATCACCGGCGGCATCCACGCCATCCCGGCGGAGAAGATCGCTCGCGACGGCGAGAAGCTGGTCTTCAAAGACATCCCGGTCTATGACGCACCCACGCTCATCGCCGACAAGAGTCTGTTGATGAAGTAGCCGCGCGCCAATATCAGGAGCACGGACATGGAACGCATCGCAAACGAACAGGTTTTTTTCTCGCTCTCGGCGGACGGGCGGAAATTCGAGTTGGGCTTCGCCGGCGAGGCGCCAACGCTGTCGGGCGAGCGCGGGTTGTTCGACATGATGGTGGCACTGGGCAACCGGCATGAATGGGGCATCGTGCCGGAAGAACAAACAGCCACGGTGACAAAGGACGGGGCGGCGCTTGTTGCACGCTACGGCAAACTGCGGCATGCGGACGCAGAACACGATGTGAGCATCGAACTGCGATTCACACTCGATGGCGACACTGTCGCTTGCGAGGCGCAGTTGGAAAACCGCTCGGACCTCGTCATTGAGGAGTTCTGGTTTCCGTGGGTCGGGCCTTTCCGCAGTCTGGCACCTGAGCCGGCTGATGACACGCTGATCCTGCCGGATGGGTTCGGCCGGCGCGTGCGAAATCCAGCGGCCTACGTGGTACAGAAACACACCGGCTACATGGCGCCCGACCAGAAGCGCGTGCTCGCCTGCTCTTATTATCCGGGCGGCCCGATAACCATGGGGTGGTTTGGCTTCTATGGCGGCGGCAAGGCGCTCAGTTTCCTGTCGCTGGACGAGTCGTTCCAGACCACCGGCCTGAACATCGCGCGCGACACGCGCACGACCATGCTCTCGGCGGGGTTTGTGCGTTATCCATTTCTGAAACACGGCACATGGCGCTCGCCGCGGTCGCTGGTGCGGCTGCATCGCAATGACTGGCACGACGATGCGCGAACGTATCGCCACTGGGTTGACGCGAAGTGGTGGAGCCAGTCGTCACGGCCGAAGTGGGTGGATCAAATGCACGGCTGGCAGCGCATCATCTTGAAACACCAGTATGGCGAAATCTTCTATCGCTACAGCGACCTGGTGGATGTGTTCGAGGGCGGCAAGCCATACGGCATAACAACCCTGTTTGTCTTCGGCTGGTTTCGCGGCGGGATGGACAACGGCTATCCCGATTACCGGGCCGACGACGCGCTGGGCGGCGAAGCAGGCTTGCGTCAGGCTATTGCCGAAGTCCAACGCCGCGGTGGCCGCGTGATCCTTTATGCGAACGGCCACTTGATAGATGTGGACACCGATTACTACCGCGACATCGGCAAACGCATCTGCCTCAAGACGTCGCAAGGCAGCGAGTATCGCGAAGCCTACAAGTTCTCCGGCGACGGCACATATCTGCGAACCTTCGGAGCGCGCAATTTCGTTGCCGGCTGTCAATCCACGCCGGAGTGGCGGCAGAAGCTGATCGAGATCGGCAGCTACATGGCCAGCTTCGGACCGGATGGCATTTTCTACGACCAGATGGGTGGCACCATGCCGTATTTGTGTTTCGACCCATCGCACCCGCATGCCGGGCCGGCGTTGGCCCAAGGCCCCGGCAAGAACGCCACTCTCGCGGCGTTGCGGAAGGCCCTGATCGAAGGCCACGCGAACCGCACGTTGGGCACAGAACATGTCACGGACTGTCTGGATCGCCACGTGGATTTCGTGCACTCGGCCACCTTCGGCATGTCGCCCGCACCGGAGGCGGCGCCGGAAGTATTCCGGTACACGTTCCCGGAAATCCTCTGCAGCAGCCGCGAAATCCGCGACGAGACCGACCACGAGCGGCGAATGAACTGGGCGTTCGTCTTCGGCTGGCGGTTCGATGTAGAAATCTGGCGCTGTCGCGGCGACCTGCGCCAGGCGCCGGCCTACGGAGCTTATATGGCGAAGCTGAATGCGCTGCGTGATCGCTGGCCCGACCTGCTCATGACCGGCAGGTTCGTGGACGAGGAATTCTTCGAGCGCGACCGCCAGGCATTCATCGCGAAAGGCTATGCCGCCGGCAAACGCGTCGCGATTGTCGCGTGGAACATCACCTCGTACGAACATCGGTTCGCGCCCAAGCTCCTGAAGATGCGCCGCTTCATCGAAGGCGCAACCGTGACCGGTCCCTTCCACCCCGGTGACATGCTGCCCGCGCATTCAGTGGGCGTATTGGTGTACGAGTAAAAGACATGGACATGAACTATCATCCCTTGCTGAAAATCCACAACACCGTTGCCGTTCTTCTGTTCATGGCGGTAACACTGCCGACGTGCCGCGCCGACGCGAACGACCTCCACTGGTCGGTGGACGCCGAGACCGGCCGGCTTGCGGCGCGACGCGCAGAAGAGAAGATGGAGTGGCGGGGCGAGACGCCGGCAGAGATTGGTTATTGGGATGCCAACAGCAAGCCATGTTCAAAGGCAATGACACGCACCGAAGGCTGGAAGATCGAACGCCAATCCACGGAACGCGGATGCCGGCTCGCGTGCCGGCAGGAGGCGCTGGGATTTTCGATCACGCTGGATTTTTCGGCGGCCGGCGATGTGCTGACAGTCGGAGCGCGTGCCTCGGAAATGGCAGAAAGTGGCGCGGCGCGGTTGAAATCACTCCGGCTCCTGCCGCTGTTCGGCGCGGCAAGCGAAGGCGACGAGGGACATCTGGTCATTGCGCAGCAGTCGGGCGCGCTGTGCCATTTCCGCGACAAAAAGCCGGGCCAGCATTGGGTGTCGGTTTACCAGAGTTCCTGCCAGTGCCCGATGCCCTTGTTCGGTGTCGTGCGCGGCAACAGCGCCGTGGCGGGCATCATCACGAGCGGACAGTTCGACGCGCGGGTCTGCGTGAGTACAAGCTGGGGGCCGCAGAAGCAATACGCCATTGATCCCGGCTTCACCCTGCGGTCGTTCCGCAATGAGAAGCGCCTGCCGGATGACATCACCGTCGAATACCACTTCCTGCCCGCAGCGGAGGCGAACTGGCTGGGCATGGGCAAACGTTACCGCCAATACAACTTCACGCGGCGCGGCATTCAACCGTTGCGCGCGCGGGCGGCGGCGACGCCGGCGCTGGCGTATTCCGCGGGAGCGTTGGAGGTGCGGATTCGGCTGGGCGTGAAGCCCGTGCCTTGCGAAATCAAGGAGCAGACGCCGGAGACGGAGCCGCCGATGCGCGTGTTTTGCGACTTCGCACGCGTGCGCGACATTCTTGACGAGTTCCACCGTCAAGGCGTCGCGCGGACCGAGTTTTGTCTGGTCGGTTGGAACCGCGGCGGTCACGACGGGCGCTATCCGCAGGTGTTTCCCGTCGAGCCAAAGCTGGGAGGCGAGGAGGCGTTGCGCGCCACGATCCAGCACGGCCAGTCGCTCGGCTACCAGATGGTGGCGCATGATTGCTACGTGGACGCGTATCGCATCTCGGAGGATTGGAACGAGGAATTTCTCCGCAAAGACCAGGATGGCAAACCCCGAAAAGGCGGCGCCTGGGGCGGCGGACAGAGTTACAACGTCTGCCTCGCGCGGGCCTATGAGTTGTTTGCGAAGCGCAACCTGCCGCGGACTCGCGCGCTGGGTTTTCAGGGTCTGCATTACTCCGACGTGCTCTCCATCATCGGACCGTTTCCGTGCTACGACGTACATCACCCGCAAACGCGCCAGCAGGATGCCGAGGCGACCGTCCGCATCCTGGCGCTGGCGCAAAAGACGTTTGGCGGCTCGCAATCCGAGGGTTCCCTGGACTTCACGGCACCGGCGCTGGACCGGTTGCTCTACGTGGACTGCGACAAATGGCTGCCGTTGATGAAACGCCCCTATGTGGACACGTGCGTGCCGCTCTACGAGACCGTTTATCACGGCGTGCTGCTCTATAGTCTCTCGACCGAGACAGTGAACAGCCAGCCGGGCGAAGCCTCTTATCTGCGCACCATCGAATACGGTGCGGCGCCGCTGGCGTATTTCTATGGCCACTTCGTGCTCGACGCCTCCAAGAACTGGCTGGGCAAACGCGATTATCGTTACGACGACGCGGCGGGCCTGAAACAGATCGTGACCGGCCTGCGCCGCGTCTATGACGACGTCGGGCGGCTAAAACATTTGCAGATGGAATTCATCGAGGGCCATCGCCAGGTCGCCGACGAAGTGTTTGAAACCACCTACAGCAACGGTCAGCGTGTGGTCGTCAACTATCGTGAACAACCCTACTTGCTGCCGTCGGGCGGCACCGTGCCGGCATGCGGCTGGTTGCTGCTGGAACATTGACCTGGATAATTCATGAGCCGCCAATCGCAGCAGAAAGGACAACGATTATGATGATGCCTGCCATCAAGAAAGCATTCTTCTGTGCCCTGCTCTGCGCGTGTGTCTCGTGGGTGGCTAACGCGGCCGAGTTCTATCAGGTGCGCGGCGGCATTCCCAACAGCCAGTATTTTTTCAAGGCCAACACCGTCGGGAACCAATACCTGTTCTTCATCGGCAACTCCGTCCTCGCCGGCACCGGCCTCAAGGACGCGAACCTCCGCTACTCCGCCCAGATGGTGAAGGGATTCAAGAAATACTTTCCGGAGGCGGGGATGAACGAGACGCGGCACATGCAGCCGGGCGGAAGTTGGTTTGGACTGTTTCGTTGCAGCAAGGGTCAGGCGGTTTTCGGCGAGGTCATCGCCAGCGGGCATCTGGCGATCCTCGACTTCGCCGCCGATGACCGCAGCGCCGACATCGAACAGGCGAAGCTGTCGCTCGAAGGACTGGTCCGCCAGATCACGCTCTACCGCGCCACGCACAGCCGCATCCTCGTTTACACGCTGACGCCCGAGATGCTTCAGGCATACAAAGCGGGCAAGACGCCCGAGTATATCCGCGTCAGCGAACAGATCGCCGACCATTACGGCATCCCCAGCCTGAATCTGGCCCAATACGCGGCGCAGAAGATCATCGCCGGAGAGATTTCCTTCGCGGCGTTCTCCGCCGACGGCGTCAACCCGACCGACGCGGGCGCAAAAATCTACGCCGAGGCCGTCGCGAAGTTCGTGGACGCGCTGATGACCTCCAATCCCGTCCCTGACAAACCCAAGGCATACAAACTTCCCCCGCCCCTCTTCCCCGAAACGGACGACAATGGTCGCATCGTTGCCTACGAGGATCAGCAGGTGAAGCAGTCGGGCAACTGGAAGCCGGGACAAGCCAGCCCAATCGGCCCGTTCCGCCATATCCTCGTCTCCAACCAAACCGGCGCGGCGCTGACGCTGAAATTCAAAGGCTCGGAAATCGGCATCATTGACGTCGTGGACAAGGATAGCGCGGACTACGAATACGCCGTGGACGGCTCGGCCTTCCGCAAGCTCGCCGCGCCGAAGGACGCGACCGGCCCGACGATGCGCCCAATCTCGCTGGCCAAGGGCCTCGACCGGAAAGCCGACCACGAACTTGTCCTGAAGGTCGCCTCGCCCGGCATCACGCGAATGGGCGGCTTCCTGCTCAACGGCACCGTCGCCGACGCCTTCGCCAGCATGCGCACGCTGGAGAAGATTGATGCGACCTACGCTGCGATGGACCCGATTGTTTATCGCCCACCGGCCGGCCGTTTCGCGAACATCCCCAAGACGGTGAGCAAGCTGCGCGACGGCGGCGAACTGCGCATGGTGCTCCTCGGCGACAGCATCATGGGCAACACTTCCAGCTCGTCGTTCGAGTTGCTGATTACACGCGACTATCCGAAGTGCAAGATCATCAAGATTGCCTCGCTGAGAAGCAGCACCGGCTGCAAATACTATCGCGAAGACAGTCGCGTCCAGGACTACGTGCTCAAACACAACCCGGATCTTCTGGTCATCGGCGGCATCTCCAACGGCGGCGACGCCGAGGCCGTCCGCTCGGTGATCCAGCAAGTCCGCGCCAAGAAACCGGACACCGAGGTGCTGCTGCTGACGCCCGTCTTCGGCTCGACGCGCGACGAACACATCCGGACGTTCACGCGCGAGATCGACACGACCAAGAGCAATTTCCGTTTCAACATGCAGAAGGTCGCGGCGGAGGAGAAGTGCGCCTTCTTCGACATGACCAGCCCGTGGTGGACGTATATCCAGGACAGCGGCAAGACCTACGGCTGGTTCATGGGCGACGCCGTCCACGCCAACCAGCGCGGCTGCCAGATCATCGGCCGCCTGCTGGAAATCTGGTTCAAGGAATAATCCGATGCGATTCCCGCCCATTTACCAACAGGCAGCCATCGCGCTCGCGCTGGCGGTGACCGTCGCACTGCCTGGACTGTTGACAGCCGCTTCCAATGATGAGGACTCGACCCACCAGATGACCGTGTGCGGTCGGGGCGCAACGTGCCCGCATGAATATGTTCCGCCGCTGGTCAGCAACGGGAGCCTATCGATGCTGGTGGACTGGCAGGGAGGTCAGTCCCAGCGCGCGTATAACCACATGACACCGGGCATCTGGCGGGCAGGACGCCGTTACGGGCCGCCGAACGATCAACTCATCCCGTTTGGGCATTTCGAGCAGGAACTAAGCGCCGATGGAAAGCGGTGTGCGGCACCGGCGGCATGGACACAGACGCTGGACACGAAGGCGGCGGTGGTGACCTGCCACAACGATTACGACAACGGTTTGTCGGTTGAGACCGCTGTGTTCACTCCCCTCTCCCATGATCTGGTCGTGATAAAGAAACGGTTTTACGCGAAGAATGCCGGCGTCCGTTCCGTTCGCATGACGTTCAACTACCAATTCACGCTGCCGGGTAACGACAACCGTGCGCCGAGGCGCGTAACCGGCGCCTGCATGTGGAGCGAGTCAACCCAGAACGCGGAGTTCCGCTATCAGGCGGACGGGTATCGTCCGTGCGACGGCATCATTTCAGTTTTTTCGGACAGGCCGGTGACCGCAGCCATCAACAAGCAGGCGGTCGCGCTGACATCCGAAATCACGCTCGATGCGGCAAAGCCGGTGGAGACAACGATCTGCCTGTTGTTCACGGACTCGCTGGATGGCAAAGACTATCTGGAGCGGGCGGCGAAGCTGCGCGAGCTTGTGCGGCAGGAGGGCTACGCCGGCTTGCTCGCCGCGCACCGGAAAGCGTGGGCGGCATATTGGGATGAGTCGTATGTGCATGTCCCGGACGAACGGCTGGAGAAAGCCTATTGCACGGCGCAGTATCACCTGCGGGCCAACGCGACCCGGTGGTCGTTCCCGGTCGGGATATTCAATACGCACTGGGCGGGCCGGTTCTTCGGATGGGACGAGATGTTTTGCTATCAGGCGCTGGTCAGCAGCAATCATCGCGACATTGCGCGGCGCTGTCCCGAGTTCCGGTTTGCGGGGCTGCAAAAGGCGCTGCAACGGGCCAGTCATTACGGCAAGCCGGGGACGTATGGCGCGCGCTATCCATGGGAGACGCTGGAGGACGGCTCCGAGGCGGCGCCGCCCGGCTTCTGGATGGAGCACGTGTTCCACATCTCGAACATCGCGCTCTCGGCCTGGTTCCAGCACCTCTACACCGGCGATGCGGACTACCTGAAGAACACGGGCTACCCGGTGATCAAGGAATGCGCGCGGTTCTTTCTCGCCAACATGGTTTACGAAGCGCCCGACGGCGGCATGTTCATCGGCAAGTGCACCGATCTGGAGCGGCTGGGGCCTGCGCGGCAGAATCCGTTCATGACCTCCTGCGGCGCGATCTACACGCTGGAGGCGGCGGCTCAGGCCGCCGCCCTGCTCAAGACCGACGACGCGGAGGCGGCGACATGGAAACACGCGGCCGCGAAACTGCGCGAGTCGCTGCCGCACGACGGCGAACGGTATATTCCCTACGCGGGATGCAAGGAGGAGAGCGTGGCGTCGCTGGGCGGACTTTTCCCCTATCCGCTGTTTGACGCGACCAATGCGCGCCAACGGAACGCGGTCTATCATTTCGTCGCCAACGGCAAGGCGTCCGGGAACATGTATCCGGTAGGTCAATCGGTCTGCGCGTGGTATGCGGGATGGATGGCCGCCGCGCTGGCCGCGTTGGGCGACAAGACGGAGCCGGTCAAGCTGCTGGATGAGGCGGCGGCGGGCGCGGGCTGTTTTGGGGAGATGTTCGAGATCAACGAGACGAAAGTGTCCATGCACCCATGGTTCGCGACCGCTTCGGGAAATGTCGTCTATGCGCTCAACCAAATGCTTGTGCAGAGCCGGGGTGACCAGATTCGAATCGCGCCTGCCGTTCCCGAAACGTGGACGAACTACTCGTTCAAACTCGCCTGCCACGGCAATCTCGCGGTGGAGGCCGTGATAAAAGATGGCCGGCTCGCGAAGCTGACCCTTCTGCCGGGCAACGCCGTTCCTCAGAATCAGCGGACGTTGCTCCTGCCAAACCACCTCGTTGACGACGTAGCGCTCAACAAGACCGTCATCGCCAGCGCGACAAATCAAAACGGCTGCCGCCGGATTGTGGTCCGGGTCAACGGCCAGACGGATGTGGTGAAGGCGGGCATGGCAAGGTGAACTCGCCATGATAAATAACACAAACCCTCACAGCGGCGGTTGATAACCATTGCCGGAGGCGCAGCAGGCATCAAACAGAGATTTAGGACGATGAAAACTGAATTGAACGGACAAATCGCGCTCGTGACGGGCGCGGGCCAGGGCATCGGACGGGCCATCGCGCTCGCGCTCGCAGCGCACGGCGCGACGGTGGCCGTCAACGACGTGAAGCCCGAGAAGACCGACAAGGTTGTTGCGAAGATCGTCGCCAGCGGCGGCAAGGCCGTGTCGGCGTGCGCGGATGTTTCGCAGCGCGACGACGTGGAGCGAATGGTTGGCGGCATCGTGAAGCCGTTTGGCCGGCTTGACATCCTCGTCAACGGCGCGCGCGTCGAGCCTCCGCGACCGGTGGGGATGTCGGCAGAGGATTGGTGGGACCGCGTGCTCGACGTGGACCTGAAGGGCGCGTGGCTTTGCTCGATGGCCGCGCTGGAGCCAATGAAGCGCCAGCAGTTCGGCCGCATCATCAACATTTCGTCCATCCAGGCTTTCGCCGGCAACGGCGAAGAAGAGTGGATCGCCTACAGTTGCGCGAAGGCCGGCATGGGCGGACTGACCCGCTCGCTGGCGCAGGCCGGCCTGAAGCTCGGCATCACCGCGAATGCCATCGCGCCCGATTACATCGAGACCGAGGTCATGGAAGCGCGCTGGGGACGCGAGAAGATGAAAGAGTATGCCGCCGGCGTTCCGATCGGTCGTGCCGGACGACCGGATGAAGTCGCCGAGACGG
>Ga0114951_10000078_pt1 | contig 128109 bp, 144 predicted proteins | sample AM7aDNAmetaG_FD_88677 | JGI IMG/M metagenome (GOLD analysis project Ga0114951, IMG submission 88677) | Freshwater microbial communities from Finland to study Microbial Dark Matter (Phase II) - AM7a DNA metaG | ecosystem: Environmental > Aquatic > Freshwater > Lake | place: Finland: Lake... | reverse complement strand
GGTGCTGGCCGCCGCCGTAAGCGTGATGGCCGTGCCTGAGGCGTAGCTGGCGTTGCAAGTCGATCCGCAGCTGATGCCCGACGGACTACTCGTTGCCGAGCCGCCCCCGGTCCCGGCCTTGGTGATGGACAGGGTGTTGCTGCATGGCGCAAGACTGATATGGCTAGGATAATGAATGCGGAATTCCGACCATTCAATAGTAGTATTGGTCGGGATGAATGTATCTTTAGCTCCGGCTTGGTTAGTGACAACGCGGCACTCGCTCCATTCGTTGACGGTCAGGGTTGAGCCCCCGTTATCCCGGTATGATTGCGACGCAAAAGCTTTTTCGCTAAAGGCGGTGCAAGCCGCAAAAAAGAAAATTATTGCTAGGATTTTTTTAACTTTCATTTTTTATTAAAAAAAATCATTGATTTTTAGTCCAATCGTTGGTTGTAAGATCGGTCTGGCCCGGATTAAAAAAAGCGTATTCTTCGATAATGACGCCGGTGCGCCCTTCTTCCTTGTTGAGTAAATCTTTGAATGACCAGCCGTGCGCCACCAATTCAACTTTCTCGGGCGTTGCGACCAAATATTTTGGCAGGTCTTTGTCGCGAAACACCGCGACCGCATGGTATTTGCGCTGCGCGTTTTCCGTCCATGCGTATTCCAGGACGCCCGCTTCAAAGCTGTGCGAATTCAATACGTAAGCCGCGAATACCGCAATATCCTGCGGTCCGCCCGATTTTTTGGAAAAAAGTTCGGAGGGTGGTAGGGCGGTTTGATTTTCTTCGTTGGTGATCTTGATGTCTTTTTTTATAAAATCTACGAGTTTATCCGAAGAATCAAGCTGCTCAACCGTTGCGGTGAATTCCTGTTCGTTCGTTTTTTCCGCGGCTGGATCAATGGCCGGCAGGGAGTTTACGGATATTGATTTTTCGCCGTCGTTGTTGTCGCTGGAACGCGGGGAAAAGGCGCGTCGCGAAACAGCTTTACACAAAAAGCAGGCGCCAATTACAAGGATGACTAAAAATATCACCGCTGTCAGCGCCGCCAAGCGCCATTTTTTTTTGTTTGCTTTTAAGAATGGCAATTTCATTAGTTTGGTTGGTCTTTTAATACCGGCTTTTTAGCGTTTTAATTTCCGATTTCAATTCTTCGATCTGCTGCTGTTGATTTTTTACCGCCTCGACAAGGGGAGCGACTATTTTTGCGTAATCAACGGATTCTAAACCGGATTGCGGATTGGTAATAACGGCTTCAGGGAAGGTTTTTTCCACGTCTTGGGCGATCAGGCCCATTGACGGGGAATCATCTTTGATCCAGTCAAAATAAACTCCATCCAACTGCCCGATTTTTTCAAGACTTCCGTCGATCGGCCGGATATTTTTTTTCAGTCTACGATCGGAAGTGTAATAAAAGGCCGGAGCGGAAACGCCAGTTGAGTCTATCGAAGCGACGTTTGTGCCGCTTGGTATCTGGAAAGCGATCGTTTGTCCGCTTGGAGCTTTCAAGTAAGTGCTGCCGCCCGAGATATGGGATAAAACGTTTTCTCCCAAAATAAATAATGCGTCTGTTGCGTTGATGTCCAACTTGCCCGCAGGATTGTTCTTTCCGATACCGACATTGGTTCCGTTGTCAAAAATCTGTGAGTTTCCGATTGCCGATACCCCGGTAAACTTGGAAAGATAGTTGATCGTTCCGCCCCCGCCAATACTTCCGCTAGCCGGAGTTTGCCGGGCGCTCAAGCCGTTTGCGTCCGAGGTCAATACTTTGCCCGCGCCTGGAACGCCCCCCCGGATCCTGATCTGGCCGTTCAAGTCAAGTTTGGCCGTAGTGTCGGGGGTTAGCGAGCCCAGAGAGATGCCGGTGAAACCATTCTGGCCGAGAATGAAATTTTCGACATTACTGCTGTTTTTCAACGCGAAGCTGTCGCCGTCCTTCGTGATCCAGTATTCCTGGCCGCCACCGATGTTCAGGTTGCCGGCTTTGGTTTGGTTGGTTGACGAAACATTAACAGGAGGCAAGGTATTGTTTTGAGGTGGCGATTTTGTCGGGTCGTCCCAGGCAAAAACCCTGCCCAAAAAGCAAGCCAGCGAAAAAACGCAAATAGTAACCACTGTCAGATGTTTTTTTGTGTTCATGGAATTTTTATTTGTTTTCTTCATTTGTCGATACGCTTGTTGAGGAAAGGAAATAAATAAATTTTAGCCTAGCTGATGGTTTAAACGTTTTAATAGTTTAATGTTTGGGTAGCTGTCGCGTTTTCCATAGTTGACACAGCTGTTCTCGGCTTGATTTGGCGGAAGAATTGGCGCATTCAGCTCTCATCTCATTTGCAATCGCCGGTAACATCTCTTAACTTTTTGTTGACGGTGGTGGCGTTGCTACCCGCGCTGCTATAGGGATTGCGCCTTTTGAGCCGTTTCAGAACATATGAAAAAAAAGCCAGAAGAAAAAAATTATCGATAATGTTAATATTTTCTAATATTCGCGAGCGATATAAGTTGCCAAAAGTCAATTGCCGGTATTTTTGGATTTTAACGCGTTGACCTCGGTTTGGAGCGTATCGATTTGTTTTTGCTGGGTTTTCACCGCTTCGATCAATGGCGCCACCATTTTTCCGTAGTCCACGGACTTAAGGCCGGTTCCGGTATTGGTCGATACCGCTTCGGGAAAAACTTTTTCCACGTCCTGGGCGATTAAGCCCATGGAAGGATTGCCCGAATCTTTCCATTTGAAATAAACGCCGTTCAATTCCGTAATTTTTTGCAGGCTATTGTTGATCGGAGAGATATCTTTTTTTAGGGACGCGTCGGAGGTATAGAAAAAAGCCGTTGCCTGGACATTTCCTACGACATTAAACGTGCTACTCTTTCCCCCTGAATAATTAAGCGATAGTGTCAATTGGTCCGAAGAATTGCGATCCTGGTAAAAAAGGTGGTTTAGCGTCGTTTTATCCGCGGCGTACCAGCGAAGCTGGCTCGCCCAGCCGCCCGAGCTATCGGAGAGATAAACGTTTGTCGCCCTGAAGTCTCCATTCACATCCAGTTTGGCTCCGAGAGTGGCGGTGCCGATGCCGACGCTGGTTCCGTTGTCAAAAATTTGGGAATTGCCTAGGGCGCTCGCGCTCGTGAATTTAGCAACGTAATTGGTTGTTCCGCTGCCGCCCAGGCCGGCGGCGGCGGGTGTTTGCCAGGTAGCGAGGCCGGCGGCGTCGGAGGTGAGTACTTTGCCGGCGCCCGGCGTGCCGCCTGTGATCTTTACTTGTCCAGCCACTTCCAATTTTGTTCCGGGGGCGGCGGTTCCGATACCAATGTTGCCTGAATCATTAAGGATCATCTGTACGGTATTACCGGAATCTCTGGTTGCGAAGATAGCCGCTAATTTGTCCGGCGAAGAATCATTAGCCAGATCGGTAAAGGCCGTATCCACGGTCAAGCTGGTGTTCGATGCTATGGCAGTAACAGTTTTTGTAACAGCCGAAACGGTTATCCGGTCGCCTACGGCCAATTCGGTCAAAAATTTTGTTCCGACCCCGGTTACGGTCGCGGAGGCTGTTGGATCTATACTTCCGGTCAAAACAGACGTTGCCGAGCCCGTAAATCGACCGGACCCAGCCACGTCCAATCTGGAAAGAGGCGTTATGGTTCCGATACCGACTTTACCGTCCTGGCCGACTACCAGCTCCGTTGCCAGTGAATCGTTCGCTAACGCGAAGCTGTCGCCGCTTTTGGTGATCCAGTAATTAAGGCCTGAACCAATGTTCAATTTTCCCAGCTTGGTTTGGTCGGCTAAGCTGATGTTCAAGGGCATGGCGATGTTGGCGTTTGGCGCGCTGGTGGACGGTTCTTGCCAGACCGCCAGGACCACTTGCCAGGAGCAAAAAGACATCAGCGCGGCGGCCAGAGAATAAAGAATTTTTTTGCGGGAAATAAAATATTTCATTTATTATTTTAAATATTTGTTTATTTTAGCATAAATAACAATTATTCGCTTTACCAGTTATGCACAACCTTAACGCGTGCGGCCGTACTGTTTGAAGAGAATAGTCTATCGGGTCCGCGGACTTAATTTTTTTTTAGGAATTGCTATAATAACGCTACGAAAGGTTTTATTGAGTTGATTGTGTCCCGAAAAAAAATGAATCATTTGCACCGCATTTTTTTAGCCGTCAGCTTGCCCGAAAAAACGAAGCAGGATCTTTTGGCATACCAGGAACAGTGGCTCGATCTTCCGGCTAATTGGACGAGGAGGGATAATCTCCATATTACCTTGGTTTTTTTTGGCAACGCGACCGATCAGGAAACGGCTGATATTTGCCAAACGGCCGAACTTGTCGCCAAGCGGCACGAGCCTTTAACCGTGACTTTTAACCGTATAGCTTATGGACCGCCCCAAAAAATCCCACCTCGGATGATTTGGGCCCAAGGAGATAATTCTCCGGCTTTGGCCGAGCTGCGCCAGGATCTGGAGAATTCGCTTTACGATCTTGGAAGTGGCCGGTTGGAAAAAACCGCCTTATCCGCCTTTTGCCCTCACGTTACCTTGGCCAAGATCAAGCAGTTCGAGATCAGAAAAATGGATCCCGAGGAGGTTTGTCGCGTCAATGAAGATGTGTCCCTTTCTTTTACGGTAGAATCGATCGAGGTAATGGAAAGCGAATCGAAAAAGGGCGGCGCGGTTTACACGATTCTTGAGAGCGCGAAGTTAGGCTACGAATGAACCGATTATGGAAAACGATCAATCCAAAATTTACTTTATCGGCATCGGGGGAATCGGTGTTTCCGCTTTGGCGCGCTATTATTTGGGCGAGGGATGGCAGGTTTATGGAACCGATCTGGCCGAAAGCGAAATAACGGAGAGTTTAAAAAAAGCCGGGGCGGAATTTTACAAAAAAGCACCCGACCTGGGGACCATAAAACCCGATCTTCTGGTCTATAGTCCGGCGGTCGGGAACGGGCATCCGGAACTTAAGCAGGCTCGGGATCTGGGTATCGAGTGTTTAAGCTATCCCGAGGCTTTGGGTAAGCTAAGCGATAAGTATTTTACGATAGCCGTTTGCGGAACGCACGGAAAAAGTACTACTACGGCCATGATCGCGGGGGTGTTGGTGGCGGCCGGGTTTGACCCGACCGTGGTGGTCGGGACCAAGCTGAAGGAGTTCGATAATACCAACTTCCGCCGCGGGCGGTCGCAATATCTGGTAATCGAGGCTTGCGAACATCTGGGTTCCTTCCTGAATTATTGGCCCAAGGTGATCGTTTTGACCAATATCGAGGCCGACCATCTTGATTATTACCAAAACGAAGATAATTACCGCCGTGCTTTTTACGAGTTCGTGAACCACTTGGACGGGAGTGGGATTTTGGTGGCGAATTCCGACGACAAAAACACCAGGGAATTAGTGAAACAGGTTGAAGCGAAAGGATTCAAAATAGTTGATTTTAAATTTGAGGGGCCGGAGACGAAAAAGTTGGAAGCGGTGCTTCAGGTTCCCGGGAAGCATAATATTTACAACGCTCTGGCCGCGCTTTTTGCCGCTCACACGCTTGGTATCGGCGAAGATATTTCTTTAAAAGCCTTGGGTCGGTACCAAGGCGCTTGGCGGCGTTTCGAGATCGACGAAATATCGATTGAAAACAAACGTGTTACCTTGGTATCCGACTACGGCCATCATCCGACTGAGGTGCGCGCCACGCTTGAGGCTGCCCGACAACGTTGGCCGGAGCGAAAAATCACCGCGATCTTTCAGCCTCACCAATACCAGCGGACGTTCTATCTGTTCGATGATTTTGCCAAGGTTTTAAGAGAGGCGCCGGTCGACCGGATCATTGTCGCCGATATTTACGGGGTTGCCGGGCGCGAAGAAAAAGGTTTGAACGAAAAAGTCAGTTCCCATAGCCTGGCCGAGGCAGCCGGAAAAAAGTCGGTTTTTTATGTCGAGCGGCCTGCTCTTAGCGATTGGATTTTAAAAAATATCGAGGCCGATGAGGTTCTGGTAATTATGGGCGCCGGCGACATTTATGGTTTATCGGAGTCGCTGATCAAAAAAAATGTCTAAATTTCTGGATATCGTCACCATAATTTTTTATGTAGTCCTGCTGTTCGTTCTGTTGATGGCCAATTTGCCCGCGGTAAAAGCCATATTGAGTAATTTTAACAGGTAATTGTTCGCGCCGATCGTCAGGAAAATCAGCAGGGTGGCAGTGAGCTAACCTGACGGAAGCGCGTGATAAACGGGTAAAAATGAAAAAAAACGATATCAACTTTGAATTGGAGCTTACAATAAAAACCAGCTTGATGGTTCTGGCGTGTGTTTTGCTGTTTGTCGACGTTTTGCGTTCTTTCGACAGCGGAGAGATAGGTTGGAGACTGCTTCTTTTCCTCATTATCCTGGTTTTCAGCTTTGATTACGTCGGTTCATTGCGCCGGCATTATAAAAGCAGGTTGGAAAGGGGGGAACGAGCAGTCAAAGTGCCTTTACCGGCCGATAATGACAAAGAAGAACAGAAGAACCTCGAAGAGTCGAAAGCGCAATTCATTCTTTCCACCCAACATCATTTGCGCGGTCCGCTCACCGTGGTTCAAGGTTATTTGAGCTTGGTTCTTGACGGAGCGTACGGAAGGATCAACGAGAAAGCCCGGACTAAGATCAAGTCTTCGCTTGATGAGACGCAAAAAATGATCAAGATCGTGAATGAGTTCCTCGACGTGGTTAAATATCAGATGGATAACAGCGTTCCGCAAAAAACCGAAGTCGACATACCCGTGATGATCAAAGAAATAATTACCGATTTGTTCCCGTACGCCCGCGCCAGCGACCTTTATTTGGATCTTGAGGAGGTTGGAATGCCGGCGCGCATGATCATGGGAGATTATCCTTCTTTAAAGGAAGCATTTTATAATATCATTGATAACGCCATAAAATATACCGAGGAAGGAGGGGTTAAAGTGAAGATCGAGGTGAACGGCGGGTATTTGGAGGTTATCGTGAGCGATACCGGCATCGGTTTGGTGGAGCAGGAAAAAAAAGACATTTTTTCCAAAACTTTTCGAAGAGGCACGAAAGCTTGGAAAACGAATACCTATGGAAAGGGTATCGGTTTGTATCTCGCGGCCCAAACCATTTTTAACCACGGCGGCAATATCCGGGTCGAATCGGATGGCCGGGATAAGGGAAGTGCGTTTTACGTCCAGCTGCCGGCCGATCCGAAAAAAGACAGAAGAGCCGCTGGTTGAAAAGCGGTCTTTGCAATATCCTTGACGATGCTATAAGATACACCGAAAAAGAAGGTATAAAAATAGCGGCCGAGGTAGCGGAGAATAACAGCGTGATCACGGTAGCCGATACGGGCATCTGACTTCGCAGATCGTGTCGAGACAAGGCGTAGGGGAGGGCGTGTTGACAGGTCGCAACGAAGGATCAAAATTCATTGTAACGATGCCGATCGAGCAAAACGAAAATACCGCCTCGGCCTATAATCGGATTAAAATCTATGGAAAATTTAAATTCGCAGTATGATCCCAAAGTCACGGAGGAAAAGATCTACGCTTTTTGGATGGAAAATGGGTTTTTCGATCCGGACAAATTAAAACCGCGCCTAAAAAGATCTTTTTCGATCGTTTTACCTCCGCCCAACATTACCGGCAGTCTGCATATCGGCCACGCCTTGAACGCCGTTATCCAGGACATTTTGGTCCGCTACCACCGGATGAAAGGTTTCAATACGGTCTGGCTTCCGGGTACCGATCACGGAGGGATTTCGGCCGAAAGTGTTGTCGGAAAAAAACTTCACAAGGAAGGCATCAATAAATTCGAACTGGGCCGCGAAAAATTCATTGCCAAGGTTTGGGAGTGGCGGGAGGAATACGGTAATATCATTTTATCCCAGTTAAAGAAGATCGGGGCCAGTTGCGACTGGTCCAGAACCGGCTTTACGATGGACCAGGATTATATCGCCGCGATCGATAAGGCCTTCATCCATTTTCACCAGAAAGGCTGGGTTTACCGCGCCGAACGCGTGGTGAACTGGTGTCCCCGCTGTAAAACCAGTCTTTCCGACCTGGAATTGGAGCATGCCGAAGAAAGTTCCAGCCTTTGGTACATCAAATATCCGCTATTGGGAGTGGAAAATAAATACATTGTCGTGGCAACTACGCGGCCCGAAACCATGTTGGGCGACGTTGCTGTCGCCGTCAGTCAGAAAGACGTACGTTATAAGGAAATTGTCGGAAAAAACCTGGCTCTGCCGATCGCGAACCGCGTGATACCGGTCATCGCCGATAGTCTCGTGGATACCGAATTCGGGACCGGGGCCGTTAAAGTCACGCCGGCCCACGATCTGACGGATGCCGAGATCGGCCGCCGCCATAATCTGCCGGTCATCAAAGTGATCGACGGGAACGCGCGTATGGCCCAGGATTGCATTGAATCTTACCGGGGGTTGAAGGTTGGCGAGGCCCGGCAAAAAATCGTGGAGGAGCTGACTCTGGCCGGACTTGTCGAGAAGATCGAACCTTATGTCCACCAAGTTCCCAAATGTTATCGTTGCAACTCGACCATTGAGTTGATCCCTTCCAAACAATGGTTCGTGAGTATGGCCGATTTGTCGAAGATGGCGATCAAGGCCGTGTCGTCAAAAAAAGTAAAATTCCACCCAAAGCGCTGGGAAAAAATATTTTTCGACTGGCAGCGCAACACGCGGGATTGGTGTGTTTCCCGCCAGCTTTGGTGGGGAGAGCGGCTACCGGTCTGGTTTTGTCAAAAAGACGAGAACAATTTTGTCGTTTCTCGCACCGAGCCAAAAAAATGCCCGTTTTGCAAGGAGTGTGCTATGGCCAGGTCGACTGATGTTTTCGACACTTGGTTTTCTTCGGCCCTCTGGCCGTTCGCGGCTTTCGGCTGGCCCAAAGCCAAAAAAGACCTGAAAAAATTTTTTCCGACCGCGGTTCTGAGTACGGCTCGCGATATCATCAATCTTTGGGTTGCCAGAATGATTTTTTGCAGTTTGGAACTTACCGGGAAAGTTCCGTTTTCCGATGTCATCATTCACGCTACGGTCCTTACCAAGGATGGAAAAAGGATGTCAAAATCACTGGGAACAGGAATTGATCCTTTGCTTTTGATCGACAGGTACGGCGCGGATGGTATGCGCTTCGGCCTGGCCTGGCAGATCACGGAATCGCAGGATATGCATTTTGGCGAGGACAATATGATGGCCGGAAAGAAATTTTGTAATAAATTGTGGAACGCGTCGCGCTTCACGCTGATGCAGCTGGAAGGCGGCGCCAAAAAAGAGTACGCGATCAATGCCGCGCCGCGGGCGGCGACAAAGGATGCGCGTTTGATTTTAAAGCGTTTGAAAAAAATCGAGGTTTCCGTTTCCAAAAACATCGAATCTTACCGTTTCGGCGCGGCTGCCAAGGACCTGTACGAATTCTTTTGGCACGATTTTTGCGACACCTATATCGAGAAAGCCAAGGTCTTTATCCGCGATGCCAAAACGCCGGCCCAAGCCGATAACGAGCGGATCGTTCTCATTTATGTTTTGGCGAATTCCTTGAAGCTTTTACATCCTTTTATTCCTTTCATTACCGAGGAGATTTGGAGGATCATCCCGGTGAAAAGCAAATTGCCCCTGATAGTTGAAAGTTGGCCGAAGATTTAGTAATCTCTATAATATGGAAAGAATTTTTATCAAAGAAACGCCGGATAAAATCGGCGAAAAAGTGCGTGTGTGCGGCTGGGTTCAGACGGTAAGGACCCACGGTAAGATTATGTTTTTCGATTTGCGCGACAAGACCGGCATAATCCAGGTTGTAATCATTCCCAACAAGGATTTTTTTGCGAAAGCCAAAGAGATCCGTTCCGAGTGGGTGGTTGCCCTGGAGGGCACGATAAACCAGCGTCCCCAAAATATGGTTAACGACAAGATCGAAACGGGAAAGATCGAGATGCTGGCCGAAGGCCTTGAGGTATTCTCGAGCGCAAAAACCTTGCCGTTTCCCATCGATGGCGACGGATACGAAATATCCGAAGATAACCGCCTCAAATACCGTTATCTTGATTTGCGGAGGACGCGTTTGCAAAAAAATCTCGTCATGCGGCATAAAGTTTTCAATTTCATCAGGAATTTTTTTACCAATGAGGGGTTTGTCGAGGTGGAGACTCCGATTTTGACCAGATCGACGCCGGAAGGGGCGCGTGATTTTCTCGTTCCTTCGAGATTGCAGGCGGGGAATTTTTACGCTTTGCCACAAAGTCCGCAACAATTCAAACAGTTGCTTATGGTTGCGGGTTTGGAACGATACTTTCAGCTTCCGATTTGTTTCCGCGATGAGGATACCAGGGGTAATCGCCAACCGGAGTTTACCCAGCTTGATTTTGAAATGAGTTTTGTGGAGCGGGAGGACGTGATGGCGATCAACGAAAAACTTCTCGTCGCCCTGGTTAAGGCAGTCTATCCTAAAAAAATCATTCAGGAGATACCGTTTCCGAGGCTTACCTACGCCGAGGCTATGGGAAAATACCAAAGCGACAAACCGGATCTGCGAAAAGATAAAAATAATCCTGATCTGTTGGCCTTTTGCTGGGTTATAGATTTCCCGTTCTTCGAAAAAACCGAGGAAGGTGGATGGACGTTTACGCACAATCCTTTTTCCGCGCCCGCTCCGGAATTCAGGGATGATCTTTTGGAGAAACGCAATATTCCCAATATTATTGCCGCCCAATACGACATTGCTTTGAATGGCTTCGAGGTTGGGGGAGGCAGTATCCGAAATCATCAAGCGGATGCTCTTGAAGCGGTTTTCGAGATAATGGGATTTTCGAAACAAAGGATTCAGGAAAATTTCGGCCATATGCTTGAAGCGTTCAAGTATGGCGCTCCGCCGCATGGCGGCACGGCCTGGGGAATGGAACGTCTGATGATGATTTTGGAAAATGAGCCGAACATCCGGGAGGTGATGGCGTTTCCCAAAACCGGAGATGGCCGCGACCTGATGCTGGATTGTCCGGCCGTAATCGAGGAAGCGAGATTGAAAGAACTTCATATAAAAATCGAGGTTTTAAAGGAACCGGACAAGAATTAATGGATACTCAATCAGCTTTCGGCGAAGACCGGGGAGAGACAACGGTAAAAAGCCGGAGGTTCGTTTTTTTTGCCGGCGGGTTTGTCTTAAGCGTTTTGTTTTTTTTGGGATTGAACGTGGCGCAGGCCGGTTTCGAAAACTATTTGTATGCAGATATCAGCCAGCCGGTCAGGGGTCTGGTGTTCGCCAATCCCGTTCGCGCAAGCGTCCCGGAGCCCGATCTGGCTGCCGGAGCGGCGTTGGTGAAGAAGATAGGCCCGGGCGGCCGCGAAAGATTCGTATTCAAGTTGAACGGTGAATCTTTGATGCCGATCGCGTCGCTTACCAAATTGATGACCGCGATTATAGTTCTGGAAAACCAGGATCGGTACGCGATGGACCTGCCTGTCATTATTTCAAATGAGGCGGCTTCACAGGAAGATGTTCCTGTTTTCGGTAATTTGAGAAAGGGCGATACTTACACGGTCGCGCAATTACTTGGCTTGATGCTTCAGTATTCTTCCAATGACGCCGCTTACGCGTTATCCGAGGTTATTGGCAGTGCCGGTTTTGTCGACAAAATGAACAGTAAGGCCGGCGACCTGGAACTTGATTCAACGTTATTTTTCAATTCTTCGGGCCTCGACCTGGATAATGGCGATACCAACACTTCATCGGCTAAAGATATGGTCGTTCTTAGCCAGTATATCCTCAATCATCATCCGGAAATATTCGAAATGACGTCGCAAATGCCGGCTTACCTTACCGTTAACGGCATCCATAACCTGGAATTTTGGGATGGACAAACGCTCGTCGGCGGAAAGACCGGATATACCGTCAAAGCCGGGGGATGCATGGTCGTTGTTTCCAGGGATGCCGCAAACAATATTTTCATCAATGTTCTTTTAGGCGCGGATTCGGCCGAGAGTCGCGTGCGTGAAATGCAAAAATTGATAAATCTGGCTAATAATTAATACCTCTGTAACGCACAGGGGGATATTCCGCCGGATCATAAGATTTCAATGACACTGGTAACTTTCGAGATCATCAGAATGCTTGCTTTTTCAGCTATCGCGGCGATAATTTCGCTTGCGATTTCGCCTTTTTTGATCAGTTTTTTGCATAAAGTGAAATTTTGGAAAAAGGAAGCCCGCCTTAAAGCGATTTCGGGGGAGATCGCTTCGGTATTCAATTCGTTGCACAAAGTCAGGGAAACGACGGTGCCGCGGGGCGGGGGAATATTAATCTGGACCTCGGCTACCTTTGTGGCGTTGTTATTCTGGGCGTTATCGTTCCTTCCCAGTCCCTGGTGGTTTAAAATACTTAATTTTTTATCGCGCAAGGAAACCTGGTTGCCTTTTTTTACTTTGATCGTCGGTTCCTTGGTGGGGTTGCTTGATGATATATCCACGGTTTACGGGTTAGGTAAGTACATCGGCGGGGGAATAAGCTTTTGGTACCGGATGGGGATAGTCTGCACCATTGGATTCATTGGCGGTCTTTGGTTTTATTACAAGCTTGGTTGGACGACGATGCATATTCCTCTGTTGTTCAACTTTCCGGCCGGGATTGATATTTTCATCGGCTGGTTTTATATTCCTCTGTTCGTGGTCGTTATGCTGGCCGCCTGGGCTGGCGGAGTTATCGACGGCCTGGACGGACTGGCCGGGGGCACTTTCGCGTCGATTTTCGGGGCGTTCACCATTATCGCGTTCGTCCAGGGAAAGGCGGATCTCGCCACTTTTTGCGCCGTTATCTGCGGAACGCTTTTTGCTTTTTTGTGGTTCAATATTCCGCCCGCCCGCTTCTATATGACCGAGACCGGAGTTCTTGGTTTGACATCGACCATGACGGTTGTGGCTTTTCTGACCGATTCCGTGATCGTCTTGCCGATAATCGCGGGGTTGCTGGTCCTGGAGGCCGGGTCGGTAATTATCCAGTTGTTATCGAAAAAAGTGCGCAAAAAAAAGATTTGGCAGTCGACCCCGATCCATCATCACTTTGAAGCCATTGGTTGGACGCCCTGCCAGATCACGATGCGTTTCTGGATCGTCGGCATCGTATTGGCGTCTTTGGGAGTGGCCATCCGGCTGCTTGGTTAGTGGTAAAAAATTTAATGGATCTTAATACCCTTCAAAAAAAATATCCGCGATTCGATTTTAACGGTTTTACCTGGGAGTACGCCAACGGCGCCATCGCGGTAAAATTCGATTTTATCATCGAACCCGACTTGCGGTTCGCGCCGCGGCTGGTAATCGAAAATGTTTCGCAAGAGTCGGTAAAAATTTTAGGCAAGGAATGTTTGGATAATTTTATTTTTAACCTTGGCCTGGCCGAAATTCCCAGTTATTGGAAAGCAACCTGCGCCAAGGAGATCGCGGTAAAATGCGGTTACTTGGATGCGGGCCAGATCCGGTTTTGGAGCGATTTATTTTCCAATGGCATGGGCCAGTTTTTTTATGAAAACAATTTGGCGCCATTTGTTCCGTCTTTTAAAGTAGAAACCGTCAAACCAAAAATTTATCCAAGGCCCCTAAGCAAAAGATTCAGTCCCGATTTTTTGGTGCCGGTCGGAGGAGGGAAGGATGCTTTAGTGACCTATGAAGCGCTAAAGATGGCGAAAAAAAATATCGCCACTTTTGTTTTGAACGAAAACGCTCCGCTGAAACGTTTGATCGCAGCGATTGGCACGGATAACATTAGTGTCAAAAGGACGATCGACCCTAAGCTTTTTGAATTAAAAAAACTGGGTTATTTGAACGGACACACGCCGTTTTCTTCCTATCTCGCGATCCTTGGTATTGTTATTGGGGCGTTGTTCGATAAAAAATACGTTGCCATTTCCCAGGAACGCAGCTCCAACGAAGGTAATGTTGAATACCGCGGCCAAAAGGTTAACCACCAATATTCCAAAAGTTTTGAATTCGAAAAAAAAGTCCGGGCTTATTCCAAAAAATATCTGGCCAGAAATATCGATTTTTTCAGTAGCTTGCGTCCGTTATACGAAATCCAAATCGCCAAAATATTTTCCGGTTTTCCCAAATACTTCCCTTATTTTTTAAGCTGCAACAAGCCTTATAGGATAACCGATTCATCAAAGACAACCTGGTGTAAAAAATGTCCCAAATGTCTGTTTACGTTCGCGGCCTTGTATCCATTCTGCGAAAAGGAACAACTGATCAAGCTTTTTGGCGGAAATTTATTCGAAGACGGCGCTCTGATTCCGTTAATGGAAGAGCTGGTGGGGAAGGTGAAACCATTCGAATGCGTGGGAACGCGTTTGGAAACCGTAGCCGTTTTTTACTTATCTTTAAAAAAGGAAACGGGATCAAAAAAATTACCGGTTCTTTTGGAGTACTTCAAAAATAATATCCTTTATGGATATCCGCGGATCGAAAAACAAGCCAATACGGTTCTTGCGGCTTGGGATAAGCATAATTTTGTTCCGATAGCGGTAGAGAAAGTATTGCGTTCTTTTATATCGATTAAGATCTCTTGACAAATCATAAAAAATCCCAATAATAAAGACTGGAGGAGATAGATTGCGCCTTAAAAAAAATCCGGTAACGCCCGAAGGTCTTAAAGCCGATTGGTCAGAAATCCTTCCCAGGATCAATGACATCTTGAGAGATTATCGGGGCAACGAATGGTTTTCGCAACTGCTCAGGATCGCGCGGGATTGGAGTGATGCTGAGTTGGAAAAGGCAGTACCGCAGTCGCCCGAAATAGCCATAAGCGTGATTTTGGATCCGTTGGCAAAAAATAGTTTTTTCCGTCCCTTGATCAAGAATGCCGGAAGCTCAATGAGGGAACAAATATATTGTTTGCGCCAAGAACTAGCGACGTTCCGCAAAAAATGCCGAAAGATCGACTGGAGCGGCGAGACGGTCGAAGATCAAGCCAAAAAAACATAAATCTTCCTTTAAAGGGGAGATTTTTTGTTTGACCGCTCAAACATCGCGTTTTTTGGAGCAAAAAACTTCATCTGGAACCGTTTTTATGATAAGTTAGATATGTCGTATGAATAAATTTTCGCTCGCGAAACAATTTACGCGGAAAAATATCCTGATCATCGGTTTAGGCCGGGAAGGTTTGGATAGTTTTTTGTTCTTTAGACGGTTATTCCCGAAAAAGACCATTGGTCTGGCCGATAGAAACCCGTTGGAATCGCTCGATCCCGTTTTTCGAAAAACAATCGTTCAGGATAGATACGTCAAGCTTTACCTTGGAGCCGATTACTTGAAGGCGATTGCCGGCTACGATATCGCGGTCAAAGCGCCGGGGATACCTATCCATTTGCCCGAGATCGAGCAGGCTTATTTTGCGGGCAAGATCACTTGGCAGACCAAGATTTTTTTTGACCTGTGTCCGGGAACGATCATTGGAGTGACCGGTACCAAAGGCAAGAGTACCACTTCCGCCTTGATCTTTTCGGTTTTAAAGGGGGCGGGAAAACCGGTCAAACTTTTGGGAAATATCGGCAAGCCCATTTTAATGGATCTTATGGCGGCCAAAAAAAGCGATTATTTCGTGCTTGAGCTTTCCAGCCACCAACTATTCGATTTGAAAAAAAGCCCTCATATTGCCGTTTTGCTTAATTTGTACGAGGAGCACCTGGATTATTACCGGGATTTCGCGGAATATGCCCGGGCGAAGGCGAATATCACCTTACACCAATCAAAAAGAGATTTTTTGATCTATAATTCTCAAAACAAGGAAACGGCGGCGATTGCCGAAAAAACCAAAGCGAGAAAGATCGCCTTTAACCAATATGATTGGGATTTCCGCGCCGCGGAGCTTCCACTGGTCGGGGAATTCAACTATCAAAACGCCAAGGTCGCGGCGATAGTGGGGGAGATCCTAAAGATAAAGAAAGGGGATATCAATAAAGCTTTAAAAAAATTCAAACCCTTGGAGCACCGCCTGGAATCGGTCGGCCTATACGATGGTATTGAATTTTATGACGATTCCTTGTCGACGATCCAAGAAAGCGCCATAGCGGCAATAGACGGACTGGGGGATAAAGTCCAAACCTTGATTGCCGGAGGATTCGATCGGGGCCAGCCTTTTAATGAATTGGCCGCCAAGATTTTAAATTCAAAGATCGGGACGTTGATCCTGTTTCCGACGACCGGTCGGCGGATTATCAAAGAAGTGGAGCGCTTGGCTCTGGATTCGGGCCGCGGCGCGAGATTTGGGGAGATCAAATATTTTTTTGCTGCCAGCATGGACGAAGCCGTCAAGACCGCTTATGACCGCACCGAAAGCGGCCGGATTTGCCTAATGTCTTGCGCGTCATCAAGTTTCAGCCTATTCAAAAATTACGAAGAAAAGGCGCGGTTCTATAAACAATGCTTAAAGAAGTACGCGAAAAAAACGGGAATCGCGCGAACATCAAAAAAACAATGATCAAAGAAGAGGTTAAGGTGCCGGACTATTTTCTCTTAATAATTGTAATTTCGCTGCTTGTTATCGGTGTTCTGATTTTATCGAGCGCCTCGGCGGTTTTATCGCTGACGAAATTCCATAACACTTATTATCTTTTGGTCCATCAGATAATCAACGGGATCCTTCCGGGTCTGTTTTTGGGTTTTATCGCCTATAAAATGGGCTTGGGCAAAATAAGGAAAATCGCTCCATTATGCCTTTTGGCGGCGCTAATTCTGATGGCGCTGGTTTTCGTACCCGGAATCGGTGTTTCGGCCGGTGGGGCCCAAAGATGGATCAAGCTGGGCTTGATTTCGCTTCAGCCTTCCGAGGTCCTTAAACTGTCTTTTATCCTTTACCTTGCCAGTTGGCTGGCGTCAAAGACCGAGAAGATTAGCTCGAAAAGGAATACAAAAAAAGGATTTAGCGAAACGCTTTTGGGTTTTATGGTTGTCGTGGGTTTGGTCGGTGTTTTTCTGATTTTCCAGCCCGATATCAGTACTTTCGGAATAATAGGATTAACGGCTTTATGCATGTATTTTCTTTCCGGGACCCCTCTGAAACATACCGTCCTGATAGTGGTACTGGGAGCGATCGGTCTATTGGCGCTGGTCGCGCTGGCCCCGTACCGTTTTGACCGGTTTATGGCTTGGATGTCTCCGGAAATAGATCCGATGGGGGACAATTTTCAACCCAACCAGGCCCTGATCACGGTTGGTTCGGGCGGGACTTTTGGTCAGGGATTCGGGGCCTCGAGTCAGAAAGCGGCGTATCTGCCCGAGCTTATCGGCGACTCCGTTTTCGCGCCTTACGCCTTGGAAATGGGATTTGCCGGATCTGTTGTTTTGATTCTGCTTTTTACTTTTTTCGTTTGGCGGGGATTTTCGACCGCCAAAAGGACCGAGGATAAATTTTCGCGTCTGGCGGTTTCAGGGATCACTTTTTGGATAGCCGCCCAAGCGATTATTAATATTGCTTCGACGGCACGCGTTATCCCGTTAAGCGGCGTTCCTCTTCCATTCATCAGCTATGGGGGTACCGCGTTAATGGCAGAACTGGTGGCGGTAGGAATAATGCTCAATATCAGTAAACGTCCGCGAACCTAGTGTTTATAGAAAAATATATAATTGATACAAACCTATAATGGTTTATAATGGTCGAAAGATTGAATTATCAACCTTATCGACTTTTTAGTTAGTTAAGCATCGTAAAATTATGAAAATAATATTTACCGGGGGAGGGAGCGGCGGCCATCTATATCCGATCATCGCCGTTATCAGGGAACTAAAAAAAAGTTGTCCGGGAAAAGAACTTAGCATCATATACATTGGTCCCAAAGATTCGATTAGCGATGCCGCGCTGATGGCCGAAGACATAAAGATCAAACATGTCCTGTCCGGGAAAATCCGGCGTTATTTCAGCTTGGCAGCTTTCTTCCAGAACATCATTGATCTTTTCATAATGATACCGCTTGGAATATGTCAGTCGTTTATTTATATTTTTGTCCTGAACCCGGATTTGATTTATTCCAAATGCGGTTATGGTTCTTATCCTATCACCATATCGGCTTGGGTTTTGGGTGTGCCGATCTTTTTGCAGGAATCGGATGTTTCTCCGGGATTGGCCAGCCGCAAGGTTGCCGGCAAAGTGCTGGAAATTTTTTCATCGTTCCCGAAAACGGAATTTTTCAATCAAAACAAGCTGATTATGACCGGCAATCCGATCCGCGATACCGTTCTTTCCGGATCAAGAGAGGAAGCAAAGAAAACCTTTAATCTTTCGGGAGGCCGTCCGGTTATTTTTATAATGGGCGGTTCTTTGGGCGCGCAACGCATCAACGATAAGTTACTGGACGCATTGCCTTTTTTGCTCGACACCTACGAGATCATCCACCTTACCGGGAAGAGAAACTTCAAAGACGTGGTCAAAGAAGCAAAAGCCGTCGTTAAAAAAAATGAGGCTTTTTACCACCCGGTCGCGTATTTCGATGAGAAGACTATCGCCCAAGCTTACGCGGTTTCCGATCTTATCGTCAGCCGGGCGGGTTCGGGCAGTATCTTCGAGATAGCGGCCAATAAAAAACCCAGCGTGATCATACCTTTGCCCGAGGCGGCTCAGAATCATCAGGCCAAAAACGCGCTTCTTTACGCGCAAGGCGGGGCGGCTTTGATAATCGAAGAAAATAATTTTACCACCAATTTTTTCCAGGCGAAGATCAAGGATCTTTTCGAGAACCCGGGAAAGATGAAAGCAATGTCGGAAGCGGCCGGCCGGTTTGCCAAGCCGAAAGCGGCCAAAATAATCGCCGAATATATCAAAAGCTACTTGACCAAGCCCTGATTTTAGGTCATTATCAGGCCAGATAATACACAAGACGAGATGGAAGAAAAAGATCAAAAATCAAGGAGCGAGCAAGAGGTTTGCGTTCGCTTTCCGCCGTCCCCGACGGGATTGATGCATATCGGTACGGCCCGGTTGGCGCTTTTTAATTACATATTCGCGAAACAAAATAATGGCCGTTTTATTTTCCGTTTGGACGATACCGATAAAGTTAGGTCAAAACCGGAGTTTGTCCAAGATATAACCGACGGCCTGAATTGGTTGGGCATAACGTTCAATGACGGTCCTTACTACCAGTCGCAGCGGGGCGCGATTTACGCCGAATACCTCAAAAGGCTTCTCAAAGAAGGGAATGCTTATTATTGTTTTTGTTCCCGCGAAGATCTGGAGGTCCAAAAGCAATATCAAATGTCCAGAGGCGAGGCTCCGATCTATTCGGGCAAGTGTTCGGACGTCTCGCCCGAGGAGGCGGAAGCGAGAATTCAGAAAGGGGAGCGGGCGGTGATCAGGTTCCGGTCCAGTATCAAGAAGGTTGAATTCAAAGATGTCGTGAGAGGGGAGCTTTCTTTTGACTCGGCTTTGATCGGGGATTTTGTGATCGCCAAAGACTTGGATAATGCTTTATATAATTTTGTTTCCACTATCGATGACAGCGTTATGGGTATCACCCATGTGATCAGGGGAGAGGATGTTCTTCCCAATACCCCAAAGCAGATATTGATCCAGGAAGCGCTTGGTTTCCCGATCCCGATATATGCCCATTTGCCTTTGATCCTGGGGCCGGATCGCAGCAAGCTTTCCAAAAGACATGGGGCGACCTCGGTCACGGAATACAAAAAAATGGGTTATCTGCCCGAAACGATGATTAATTTCATGGCCTTTTTGGGCTGGAATCCCGGCACCGAAAAGGAAGTTTTTTCCATTGAAGAATTGATCAAAGATTTCTCGCTGGAAAAGATTCAGAAAGGCGGGGCGATATTCAACGGGCAGCGTTTGGATTACCTTAACGGTGTTTATATCCGGCAGTACCCGGCGGACGCGCTGGCCGGACTTTGCGTTCCTTATCTGGCCCAGGCCGGTCTGATCGAACCGGACCCGGATGACCCCAACAGCTTTCTGATCAAAGCGACAGGGGAGCGGGCTAACCTTGAATATTTGAAAAAGATCGTGGCTTACCAACAGCCGCGTTTAAAACGGCTGAGCGAGATCATTGATCTCGCCGATTACTTTTTCGCGGGGAAAATCAATCTAGAAGTAGATCTTCTTAAATGGAAGGATGCCACGCCGCAAGACATAAAGTTATCTCTTGACGAACTAATTAATTTGGTTTCTAAAATAGAAGAAGGGGAATGGACCAAGGAAAAGATCGAACAGGCCATTTTACCCGCGGCCGAAACATTTTCCAAAAGAATAAATAAGGCCGGTTTGGATCGCGGTTATTTGCTTTGGCCGATGCGAGCCGCTTTAAGCGGTAAAAAAATGTCACTGGGGCCATTTGAGATTTCCGACGTCCTCGGCAAGGAAAAAACTTTATTGAGGCTTTCTGACGCGTCTAAATTAATTTAATCATTGATGTTTGGCGAATTCGGAGAAAAAATCGCTTATCTAGCCTTAAAGCTGGTCATTCTGGCCGCGCTGATGGGCTTGGCTTTTTTATATCTGCCCGCCGACTCGATATCCAGTACTGGCCAGGCCGTCATAAATTGGAAAAATTCCGCTCAAACCTCGGTTCAAAAGCAATATCCAGTGGTAGTTTCCCGGATATCGGTTGAGGCCGGGGAGTTACGCGCCGAGGTATCAAAAGGCGTACAAAACATCAAAGAGCGAACGAAGTCGGCCTCTGGAGCCAAAATAAAGACCGAATTCAATAATTGGATCGATAACCTGTTCCACATTAAGTAAATTTTTCCGGCCAGCCTTGGCGGGGAGGAGTCTTGGCGCACCAATACCGGGTGCCGATATTTAATAAGGAGATAGTCGCTTAATGTTGATTAGTTGACTGTCGGGAGGGGTTTTTGCTATATTTGGCTTACAGGTCCTTCCCCTCTCCCAAAAAAAAGATTTTTCGGAGGAGGGCTTTGAACGTAATAATTTTAAGGATTGCTTTAATAAAACAACGTGAAACAATCAAAACTTTCAATTATCGGCCATATTCCGGCTTATCTGGAATATTGCGAGATTGAAAAAGGTTTATCCTCCAAAACCCAGGAAAATTACGATACCTTCCTTAAAAAGTTCGTCTTGTGGTTGAAGGCCGCCAATAAGGAGGATTTACTTCCCCATCAACTTACCAGCGATGATGTCTGGGGGTACCGGGTCTTTTTGGCAAGAAGCGTAAATTCCAAAGGAATAGGTCTGAGCAAAGCGACCCAGAACTACTATTTGATCGCGCTACGCGGCCTTTTGAGCTATTTTACGGCCAAAGACATAGTTGCGTTGCCTTCGGACAAAATATCCCTGCCCAAGGACGTTAAACGCGAAAAAAAGGTCAAGTTTTTGACCTTGGAACAAATCGAGAAGCTGTTGCTGGCGCCCGATATTCAGACACCTAAAGGTATAAGGGACCGGGCAATCCTGGAATCGCTTTTTTCCACCGGTTTGCGTATCGCCGAGCTCGTCGCGTTGAACGCCGAGCAATTTGTCAGCTCCAAGAAAAAAAACGATTTGGAGGTTAGTGTTATAGGCAAGGGCAGTCATCCTCGCACGGTTTACTTCTCGGAGAGAGCGCTTTTATGGATCAAAAAATATTTGGAAACGCGTTCCGATCATTGTACGTCCGAAGATAAAGCTTTGTTCATTCACTTGAATTCAAAACCCAGCGACGAGAACCGACTAACGGCGGAATCGATAGAACGGATGGTTAAGAATTATGCTGTTGCGAGCGGTATTCCGTTGTTTACCACGCCTCATACCTTGCGTCATTCCATGGCCACTGATCTGCTTTCCCAAGGTGTTGATCTGCGGGTGATTCAGGAATTTCTTGGCCACCAAAATATTTCCACGACCCAGATCTACACCCACGTAACCAATAAACGCTTGCGCGACATCCACCGCCAGTTCCATAGCGGTAAGCGTTTGAAGAATAACTAATTGTAACAATCCCCGATCCTTAACTATTAATTAACTTCCGCATTGTTAAAGATTAAATCAGGGATAAGGATTAGCGTTTACTTTCAAAGCCTCTCAAAAAAGCATCGATGTCTTCGCCGACCGCTTGGCCGTCGTAGCCCCCTTCAAAGACAAAAAAGGTCGGTTTATTGAGCGAGCCGATCAACCTGCCGATCTCCCGGAAGGTTTTTGCGTCCAATTGGAGGGAGGCCAGATCTCCTGCTTGAGTGTCGAAACCGGCGGAGACGGCTATGAGTTCGGTTTTTGACAAATCAAGGCTCCCAAGCGCCTTTTTTAACGCATCAAGGTATGTTTTGGCGCCACAGTTGTCTAAGAGACCGAAATTAAGGCAATTCAGGCGGGTAATTTGGCCGGTTCGCGGATAGATGTATGCACGATGGACGGAAAGATAGGTTACTTTTTTATCGCCCAAAAAAATTTCTTCCGTGCCGTTGCCATGGTGGCCGTCGATGTCAAGGATCAAAGTTTGTTTTCCTAAAACTCGGACGGCGATGGCAATGTTGTTGAAATAACAAAACCCCCGGGTCAAAACGCCTAAGGCGGCCCCTTTAATTCCTACATGGTGGCCGGGTGGACGCATAAGCGAAAAACCCGAATTTTTGGCGGCGGCAATGGCCGCACCGGCCGATAGCTTGGCGTATTCATAAATGTTATCGATAGCCGGGCTGTCAACGTCCGCGATCGTCCCCTTTTTTACTTTTTCAACGTAAACGGCGTCATGGACAAAAAAAAGATCTTGGTCAACGCAAGGTTCCGGTTCCAGAAAGGAGAATTTTTTTGCCTTTAAAAAATTTATGGCGGTGCCGACGCGCGCGGCCGTTTCGGGCGAGTCCGGGCAGGTATAATCCAAACATTTTTTTGAGAAAACGATTTTTGTTGTCATCCCCTATTTGCTGGGGCTTTTTTAGCCTCGCAGCGGATATTACATAAATAATATCAAAAACGCGGACAAATTGAAAAGAAAAAAAGAAAATCGCCGGTTGGGCGATTCATGTTAGCTTGATTGGCGAGATGAACTCTTACGTTCGGATCCTCCGTTTTTTTCACGTCGCGAAGAACAATTAGCATAACGTTAAGGCCGTAAGTTCTTAGCGTAGTGGTGTTTTTGACGTTGGCCTCCGTAGCAGTTTCGATTGGTGCTTCCAGCGGATATCCCCGAAAACAATCTTCGAGACTCATGTTTTTAACGACTTCCTTCAATGCTGTCTTTACCGCTTTCTTAATGAGATATTCGTCAGCTTTTTTAAAGGAGCCGTAATCTTTCTGCAGGTCGCTTGCCTTGTTGCCGCTTAAATTATAGAAAACGGTAATATTTATTACGACTGATGTATTCTCTCTTGAGGACGCGGCGACAGACAGGCCAATCTCTTTAAACGTTGTGGCGTAGGTTATGACTTGCGCCTCCGATGGAAGCCATAGCAGGTGCATACCGGGTAGCAGCTCGTTTGGTTCAACGTTGTCGCCGGTATCTATAACCCCGACATAGCCGGGCGCGATTGTGATAAAATGTCCGAACAATATCCACACTACAATGGCGGTCAAGATTACCAGCATTGTGATCGCTGCCGACAAACACGGAAACCTAAAAACAAACTTTTTATCCTTCACTTTTTCATCTCCCGAATTTTAACCCGTTGATTCTAGTCAATATTATACGATTATTTATTAATAATGTCAAGATTTCCTGCTTGATGGATTGCGATTTTCAGTAACAAGAAAAATATATGTAAAATAAAATATTATTTAAAAAAAATCGCCGGTTGGGCGATTCATAGGGTGAACATTTTATATAGTTTCATTCTGGCCATTAGGTTTAGGATGAAATAGCGCCGCTGCGTGCCGGCGATGATGACGCGCAGGCTTTGGGGATCTTCAGCCCGTCCGACTACCTTTGCGGCCGCTGTTTCCCGCAATTCGGGTGCCAGCCTATCTATCGCCTCATAGGCTATCCGATCCTGGAAAGCATCGCCTGATGTTTCCAACATTTTTATTGCCGCCATTTTTCGTAACAGGGTGTTTCGCTTGGCATCCTTTATATACAAGCCTTCCCAGACCCAGAAGGGGCGGTCGCGGCTGGTTAATTCATCGCGCACCAGGCGTCGAATGTTTGAACCCGCGCGCGCGGTATTATGGATCCTGACCAGGTCCATGAAAACGATTCTTTTTAAAATGTTTTCGGGTAATATCTGCAGGCTGGCCCCGATCAAGTTGCCGATCCCGATATAGTCGATCAAGTATTCTATGCTTGCGGGATAAGGTATCGATTGTTTTGTTTCGACAAAGGACATCATTTCACCTCTTTATAAAATCTCTTGTTTTTCCATATTATATTTTTCTCATTGTGTCAATAGAATACGCAAGCTGGGTTAAAAAAAACGCCGGGCTGTTTAGCCGGCTACCGAACCCATGATTATCTGGAGCGTTGTGAGCGCCTTTTCTTCTTCCGACATTGGTTTCAGGGGCGATCCCGATTCGGCCAATTTCTTTTCAGCCAGTTGCGAAAGCTTGGTGTCGGGATAATACGCCCAGAAAAGCTGCCAGGTTTTGGCGTCATAGTAGTCGTCCCCGATCGGCGCGCGTCGGGCGATGACCTTGAGAGCTTCATCCTCCTTTCCCTCGTCCAGGGCGATACCATACAGGATGCAAAGTTGGTTTCTGTCGTAGTGATTATCCCAGGCTCCCCTGATCATGAACCCGGTTATTTCAAGTCTTAAATCCAGGTATTCGCCGGAGTTTTTGACGCGATCGAAATTTTTAACCTCGGAATACACTTCATAGAGTTCGCCAAAGCTTCTCCACCTCACACCCAGCCATTTTAGTAATTTTTTAAAGTTCTGCTCGTTCTTGGTCTGGTAATATTTCTCCAGCAGTGCAACCAAATCCGGATTCCAATATTTTCTTTCCACGATACAACCTCCCGATTTTTTGCTGTTCTGAGTTTAATTTATTCGCTTAAATTGTCAAACATTGAACATAGACAAAAGAAACCGTTTAAATAATGACGCTTCCTTCCCGGATTCCGGCTTCGCTTCCAGACGGGATTTCCTGACTAAAAAAAACGCCGGGTTGTTTAGCCGGCTACCGAACCCATGATCATCTGGAGCGTTGTGAGCGCCTTTTCTTCTTCCGACATCGGCTCGAACGGTTTGCCTAATTCAGCCCGTTTCCTTTCGGCCATTTCCGCAAGTTTTGTTTTCGGATAGCAGGCCCAGAACAGAAGCCAGGTTTTGGCGTCGTAGCCGTCATGGCCCGTAGCCGCCCAGTTATCGATGAGCTTAAGCGCTTCGTCTTCCAGTCCTTCGTTGACGGCAATGGCGTAAAAACTGCAAAGCTGGTACCGGTCGTAGCGGTTATGGATGACGCCCTTTAGCATGAAACGGGCAATTTGAACTCGCAGCTCTTTATATTCGCCCGGAATCCTTAGTGCTTCGGAGTCTAGCAGCTCGGAGTAAACGCCGTAGAGCATATTGAAATGCATCCACGGTTTGCCTAGCCAATCCAGTATTTTTTTAAGGTCCTTGTCGTTCTTGGTTTCATCGTAATTTGCCAGCAATTCCAGCAAATCCTTTGGCCAACGTTCTCTTCCCAAGACATCACCTTCCGTATTTTTTACTGTTTCAGAATAATCCATTCCCTTGATTTGTCAAATACCATCAATAAGGGTTTAACCTTTGTCGCGGGGTTTAAAGTCTCGGAAAAAATATTCGGTTTGTCTTGGCGGTAAAAAAGAAAAAGGCCCTAAAGCCTTTTTTAATTAATTCGGCAACCCTAGTTTTTCCCGTGCCAGCGCGGCCAATAAGGATCCGTTTGGCGATCCGTGTAAAAGCATTTGCCAATCCGCTTTTTTAAAATCGGTTCTTGCCCTGATCATTTCCAGCATTTGTTTTTCCAAGGCTTCATCCTTTTTGGCAACAACTTGCCGGTAGGCGGTTAAGACTTTATCCGCGGATGAAATTCTCATCCGGTCGAGATATTTTTCCCATGATTCGGTAGGTACTATATCCAACGTTTCAATCACTTCCTGAAATAATATCCAAGCTTTATGGGCCTTCAAATACAGCGAATGCTGTGATCCGTTAAATACGGCCGTTCAAATTTTTTTAGCCGCCTGATAAGCTCGGAAAAAGCTTCGGCCGTTTTCATATTTGCGGGAACATCGCGAAGCAAGCTTTCGAAGGAGCCAATATATCGCGCGTTCTTTTTGCAGGCTTTGATCGCTTTTACTTTTTCCGCGATCTCAAGATCTTTATCCCAATTCTCAAAAAATTTGGAATAGGCAATATCGGCCATCAGCGCTCCAAGCGCTTCCGGTTCGATTTCCCCGTTATCCCGGTAAAAACCGGTTTCCATTTCGCTAACCTCCTTTTTAAGATACTGGTTCGATATTATCGGATTATATTGATCTGTCAACTGAATGCGGGCGTTTTTTATCCTTATCCTATCAAGCCTTTTTTGGATAAAAAAAGCCAGCCGTTTAGATAGTATCCGGCTGGCTGTATTGGTCCGCGGGTTTACCGCGCATTTTATTTATAAGTCGCCTTGTCCTTTCCCGAAAAGCCGGACTATCGGTGATTTTGTCCATCCTTAGCAGGAAATCAGCGAGTGATTCCGGTTCATCCGGTTTTTTTTCGATTTTCTTTTTTTCTACCATTCGCTCACCACCTTTTTAAGAACTCTTTGCTGGGTTTATCTAACAATACAACATAAAAAAAGTCAAAAGTAAGCTAGGCGTTGGCTTTAATCTCGATTACGTCGCCGTCCTGGACGATATATTCTTTGCCCTCGGTTCGGATCAGGGCCTTTTCCCGGGCTTGGCTGAAGCCGCCGGCATCCAGCAGATCCTGCCAATTTATCACTTCGGCGCGTATGAATTTTTTTTCGAAATCGGTGTGGATCGCGCCTCCGGCTTGCGGGGCAGTACTCCCCTTCTTTAGCGTCCAGGCGCGGGTTTCGTCCGGCCCGGTGGTAAGAAACGTGATCAAATTCAAAAGTTCGTAGGATTTTTTAATCAGCAAGTCCAGATTATCGCCGTTGGGCAAACCAAAGTCGGTTTTTTCCTGTACGGTGAGGCCTTCACCATCGTTCTCGCCCAAAATATCGATAATAATGCGCGGCCAGTTGTTTTTTTTGAATGTTTCCAAGATCGCGTTATCGATTTCGGCTTCAACGCCATTTAAAACGTAGAGCCGCGGCTTCATCGTGAGCAGCTGCCAACGGTTGATTATTTTCTTTTCTTCCTCGCTGAACGTGATTTCGGATAATATTTTTCCTTCTTCTAATAACGGTTTCACTTTGGCCAAAACCGCCATTTCCTCCTTGGCTCCGGGCTTATTGCCGCGGACGTCGCTTTCGATGGCGTCGGACCGTTTTTGGACGGTTTCCAGGTCTTTTAAACCGAGCTCTGTGTCCAAGATGTCTTTGTCGCGCAATGGATCGACCGAGGTCTCGGTGTTGATGATCTTTTCGTTTTTGAACGCCCGCAAAATGTATAAAATCGCGTCGGTTTCCCGGATGTTCTGTAAAAATTTATTGCCCAGACCCTCGCCGGTGGAGGCTCCTTTAACGAGCCCGGCGATATCCACGAATTCCACCGTGGTAAATATTTTTTTAACCGACTTGGTCAGCTCGGCCAGCTTATCCACGCGTTCGTCCGATACGGCCACAACCCCGACATTGGGGTCGATGGTGCAAAAAGGATAATTGGCGCAATCCACCTGCTTTTTGGTAATGGTTTTGAATAAAGTGGACTTGCCCACATTGGGCAACCCGACAATTCCGACATGTAGTGACATAGTTTAATAAGTTAATAAGCGGGTAAGCTAGAAAGTAAAATACGAAATGCGAATCCCCGACACTCGTGATTATTGCCTGTTTTGTTCCAAAATACAAGATAATTTCGGCAAAGCTCTGTCTTATAGACTATAGTGTCAACCTATGTTATCAATGACTAAAGATCGTTAAAAAGAGGTGTTAAGGTGACCGTGTATATTCTGGCGGGCGATGTAATAAAAACTTATGGCATGAGCGTATATTACGTTATCAACCCGGAAAGTTATGTCAAATCTCAAACAGGTCATTATGAAATGCCGTGTGGAGCGCTTAACTGCGAGCACATGAGTTGCGTTTTGGAAGCGGCAGAATGGAACTTAACCAAATCGGGAAATCATAGAAACAGAGAAAGGGCTAAAAAAGAGAAGGCGGATATTACCGAATTTGTGGAAAAGAGCACGATAAACGGTATTCCGGCGCGCCAGGTTCACGTTGATCTGCCGTTTGTTTGCACCGAAGCTTTTAAAATAATTCTCATAGCGCTTCTCGTGGCTTCTTTCCTTGTTATGATACCTTTGTATCCGCAACTAATTTTTTACTATGTCGCCGCTCTTGAAGTCGTTATCTGGGTATTGCGTTCAATATATTATTATAAGGACGGCGGATTGAACCCAAGCCGAGTAAAACATTGGTAGCTAGCGTTTTAGGAAAAATAATGCCGGTAACTCCACCGGTTTTTTTATTAACAGGAGCGATAGCCATCAAATCCACGGCTTGGCGAGGGCAACGATTGCGCGGTACAAAAAAAGCGCGTAATGCGCTTTTAATTAATGGTTCTACAGATAGAGATCGGTTAGGCGCTTAATGTTTCCATTTGGCGGACCAGCTCTTCGTATTCGTTTATCATTGGATGGGCCCATGTTTCCTTCAGCATGGCCAGCACCGACTGGTCGAACCAAAGCTTTTCGGCCTTGCCACGCGTAAACTTTTGCCAAATGGCCGGGCCCAGTATTTTGTGGTCGTCTATGAGTGTTCCCAGGTTATGGATTTTATCCGCGCAGCAGACCGCTTTTGCTTCGGCCCAACCCTGCCTGACTTGTTCGATATATCCCGCTTTTTTCTCTTCCCAGGGAAGCGAATCGTCATGAGTGACCATTTTAACGATGGTTGATACCCTTGTGCCAAGGCGCCTTTCCAATTCTACCTCGGGAAACGACGTATCCTCATAAACATCATGCACCTCGCCGGCCGCGACAACTCTGGCGGAAAATCCGTATTGCTTCAGTTTGAATCCCACCATTATCGGATGGATCACAAATGGGTCGCCCATTACTTTCCTTATCTGTCCGGTATGCGCTTCCAGAGCGATCAAAAGCCCTTCCTGTATCAGATGGTCATCTGCATTCATATTATAACTCCTTCGTTAAACGAACTGGCCCTATTTTACCAATATTTTCCCTTTCGTCAAGCTATTCAGGCAAATACTGTTGATCGGCTTGACAGACTCACCCGATAAACGAAAATTAAATAAATCTATAAAAAAGTATTCTGGTATTCTGCAGAATATCAGAAAGCATTCCTGTATTCTGCAGAATATCAGAATGATTTGATGAACTTGAGGAACCGGGTGCCATAAGGAGAAAGGCGATGTTCGACATGAAGGCCGCGGTATTGCTTATTGACCAATCCCGCTTGAACCAATTTCTTGGTGTGTTCCGAAATGGTTTTAAAGTTTCCTTTCGTGGCTTCGGCGAGGCCTATCAAGGTGGTTCCTTCGCGCTTGGCGATCAAAAGTAGAATTTCGATTCGGCGGCGGTTGGCCACTCCTTTAAAATAGCGTTCAAGCTGCTTCGGCGTTTTTACGGTCGTTTTTTCCATATGGAATTGTTGGTAATATTTTAGTTTTCCGACTCGGAAAAATATTAGCACAACCAAAAAACAATTCCAGTATTCTGCAGAATACCAGAATGGTTTTGTAAGTAAGAAGATTTATTTTATCAATTCGGTTGGATGATTAATCGGGTGTTTACTAAAAACGCCTCTATTTGAGGCGATTTTGGTGTTAGGGATTATTAATGCTTACTCTTCCAGCTTGACTCCCGTTGCTTTCGCGATCTGAAGTATCCATTTTTCTAGTCGATCAACTTTGCGCGCCAGCATGACCATTTCCTGAACGGTGAATTTTTTATCCGGGTATTCAATTAATTTAGAGTTGTTTTTATCCATTTTCGTATTATTTAGGCACTTTAATCGTATCATTCTGATACGATACCGCCAGATCCTGCTGTTATTTAACCTTGTTGATTAAATAAAGGACGAGGGAAAGGACGATGCCAAAAAGCAGGGCGTACCAGAATCCGTCCACTTTAAAGCCGGGTACGATCGAGGAGGCCATCAGGATAACCACGGCGTTGATGACCAGCGTGAACAAGCCCAGGGTGAGGATGTTGATTGGCAGGGTTAAGAGAATAAGAAAGGGCTTAATGAAAACATTAAGCAATCCCAATACCAAAGCCACCAAAAGTGCCGTCCAAAAACTAGCCAGTGTCACACCCGGCAAAATATAAGCCGAAACGATTATAGCAAACGCCATAACGATCCAATTGATTAATATATTCATATTTTTTTTATATTTTTTTTGGCGAGGTTGGTCTCGTCAACATTATTTAATAATTAGTGTGGCTGAAAAGTATTCCATTTAGTTTTAAATTCACAAGATAAGAGTATTTCAAAAGTTGCCATTCTATAATAATCGGAATTACCATCAATTGGAATTATTCTAATACCCCATTCGTTTTTCATTCGTTTCTGTATTTCTGGTCTATATTTTTCAAAAGGAAAAGAAAGTCTGTTGCCAGAGTGTTTTTCGTGATCACCATTGTTGTGTTGTTCCTTTGCTATTATGAAGGCTAGGCTTGCTTGATTATGTAATCTTCCGGAAAAATGTTGCTTAATTCTTCGCAATATGGTTTTTGAGATTCCTATGTAAATAGGTTTTGCATCAGGTTTTTCATTTTCGAAAAAAATGTAAATACCCTTCATTTCATTATTGGTTTTTACCCTGATAGAATTTTTAGAATTATACGCGAAATTTTTTCCTATAATTTCTATGTTTTTTATTAATTTCCCATTTTTTTCAACATAAAAATCTCTGAATAGCAATTTATTTTCCCTTAAGTTTAAGTTTTTTACGATTTTTTCAAATTCCTTAATTAGTGATTCGGAATAAGGAATTGTTTCTTTTTTATAGTTTTCCATTTTTTAACTAGACACTTACAATTCATGGATTTATCCTTTTCTTATAATTTTATTCCCCTGTGAATTTTTTGCAAATTTTTTGTTATATTTCTCCATAATGAGTCCAATCGGTTTCTGACAATGACCGTAAATATTTTCCAATTTCTTCTATCTGGTTATTATCAGAAGCCCATTGAATATGTTCTTTAAATCTTAACTGTTTCTCTAGCGGTGTTGTTTCATGCCACGCAGCCAATATTAAAGGCAACAAAGGTACCAATCCGCCAGTTGGATTTTGTTTCTTATTTATAAGCATTTCATGAAGGTCGTTCCATTTTTGGGGCATGGGACATAATCTATTATTCGCTGTACAATATTCCCACAGCGTATTAAATGTTTCGCTAATAACTTGATTTTCCATATTTTTAATATTTCTTTAGTGTAATTGCAATTCGGTAAATCACCGCAATCTGTTTAACAGGTTTCGGACAGCTCAAATTTTTTTGGATTTGCATTTAATGTACTTTGGTGGGTTTTCCCGTTGCTAATTTTTTTAACAGAGCGTTTAATTTCTCGCCAAGTTCTGGTGAATAATTCTCGTCATCATATAAAGCCTGAATATACTTTTTTAATGCCTCGCGCCCTCGAATAATAAACATACCCGTTTCACCTTCAATCCAGGCGGCATCTTCTTTAAGAAAAACGATTGCTGAATTTATCTTGATCTTGTTTCGATTATTATCTGCTAAATACTCCCTAAATCTTCCCTCATAATAACGGAGCTTATTTCTGGGATCGACTTGTTTGCATAATGAATAGCCTAAGTTATATTTAACTAAATAATTATCATTTTCAAAAATTACTTTATTGATATAGTTCTTTACTTCAAGAAGCACTATGCCTTTAGGTCCATTCACGACAAAATCAATGTCGAATTCATAGCCGGGTATTTTTACGTTTGGAAAGGTTGTGTATTTTTCTTTAGGCAAGAGCTCGAATAACCATTTTGCAACTTCTTTTTCTCCTTCGATCCCTCTTTTTGCCGAACTTTCCTCGGCTAAGATCTTATCCTCAATTTTAAATAAATTTTTTTGTAATTCTCGAAACACGGGGAAAAAAGAGAAACCAAGAAAAAAAGAAAATAACAATTCAAATGTTTTGAACGTAAAACTGGTTTTGCTAATTCCGTAGTGATAATTAACAATAAAAATACCGACTAAGGATAGTAAAATCAGTGCAAGCTTCAAGCGAGCTTTAAGCAATAATTTTTCAGAGTAAGTCATTAGAAATACGAAAAAAATATTTAATTTGAATAGTTCTTTGCCGTGTTTTTTTAAATTGCATACCACATAAAGTAAACGAATATTCTTCTCGGTTAAACGAGACTCGCAGTGGTCTTGCCGCTGAGAGATTATATAGCTAACTATTTCTTTTTTTCTTTGGATTTGGGATGCTCACTCCGTGCCGCTAGATTCTGCGACCGGTAAACCGGATTAGGCATCTTTTTCCCCTTCACAATTTTATTAAAATTTTTAGAAGTATATTTATTCATATAATCATATCTTACCAAAAATCCACCCAAAACAGAATTTTCATCTTGGCGAGGTTAAGCCGCGCCAATCTTCAAATAATTATTCTTAATATTTATAAATACATAAATCAAAAATAATTGGCCTAATAACTAGATAAATATCCCAAATAAATAAAATAACAAAAACCAGAAAAAGAGTAATGGTGAATATTTTACTTAAAGAGCCTTGCTTTTCTTTAATCTCAATATTTTTTGTTTTTAATGTTTTATATAAAGAGTATGTAAAATTTACCACTATGTATAAAAAACCAATCGATAGTAGTATTCTTAAGGCTACATCACTTTCATTTGAACGTGAAACATCACAATATGATTGGCCTAAGAAGATTAGTAGAGATAGCTGAGCCGCGACAAAGAAAAGAGATTTTAACACTTCAAATCCAGCCGTAATCATGACTATTAACATTATTACCGATAATAATATTCCATTAAGGGTCCAAATTGCATAAACGAAATGATTACCCCAAAAATGCAGACAGAGAAAGAGCAATATGGTAATCGCAAAAGAAATAACGAAAGGTATAATATCTTTCCCCCTCCGTTTTTTTTGCCAGAATTCTTGAATTTTTTCTTTTAATTTTGACATTCAGATAGAAAGTTTAGTCAATTGAAGATCCTAAAATTTCTAGCTTATCTTTAGTTTTTTGCCAATCGGGATATTTTTTTCCCAGCAGATTGAAAAACTTCTTATCGTGATTTTTGTATTTTGAATGGCATAATTCGTGGGTAATAACATAATCTATGCAATCTTTTGGCATGTATATCAATTTGGGATTAAGAATGATTTTATTGCTTTTCAAAAAACTGCCCCATCTTTTATTCATCTTCTTGATTATAAGCGCCGGTTGCTGCTTATAATCAAAATTACTGTTTATGACAGCAATTCTTTCCCTAAAAATATTTTCCATCTTTTTGCCATACCAATTATCCAGCAATTTTTTGTTGCATTTACCGTCATAAACACTTTTTTTGGTAAAAATAGTTATTTTTCCTCTTGTTAGAGAAACGCGGTGGTTTTCCGTTCGTTTTATCAACAAACGATATTGCCGCCCCAAATATAAAAACGCTTCTCCGGAAACATAATCTTTTTTGTAAATTTTTCTTTGGTATTTTTTGAAAAAACCAAGCTGTTTTTCCAGCCAAAACCATCTTCTCTTCAAAAATACCTCTACCCGTTCCGCGCTTGCTTCGATCGGGCTCTTTAAAATTATTTTTAGATCCGGCGTTACCGTCAAGCTTAATGTTTTTCTTTTCTGTTTGATCAACTCGTAGCTATATTCAAGCGAACCAAAAATGAACTTTTCCATATTAATTATATGAAAAGTTCATAATTATTAACGGCCAGTTGCATAATATCGCCAATCAATACTTTAATTTCCTTGTTGCTCAAATTTATTCCTTTTTCGCTTTTAACAACATCGTAAAGATAATCATCCAAAGCGTTCATCATTCTTCTTTTTACGTCAACATTTTTATACCAGTCAACGATAGATTCTTTCTTCAAAATCTCCAAAATATCAAGTACAATGGCAATATAGGCGTCCTCGCCTAGCGAGTGTTTCGCGAATAAATCTTTTAAGTTGCGGTAAAAAACATCCGCGCCGGCCGCAACCTTGATTTTTTCGGGCAAATCCGCGTCTTTTTTATTCAAAATGTCATCGCGGATAAGCTTCATTTGTTTTAAGGCGGTAACATCGGCAAGCTTTCCCTGGCGCATTTTATCAATAATCTCGCTGATCTTTTTGGAAAACCGCTCGTAAAATTCCGGATCGGTTTCCATCTTTTCTTTGACTGTTTTATCCGTTTGCGCCGCGATTGCCTCAGCTTTTGACCGATCGGATCCCAAATTCTCCACCGCTTCCTCAAATTGCAAGCGATCGGTAATATTTATCTGCTTGGTTAGCAATTCAACTCCATTCGCATCCACATACCGATCCAATATGTTCACCAATGACTGTTTGTATTCGCCCAAATCAACCCGGTCGGCGTAGCGCAAACTGGCCGCCTTGCGCAGTTCCATGAACTTTTTGAGTTCCCGCTTATAAACTTCCAAATACCGGAATTCTTGCGCGAAATCCTGCAAAACGAAACATTCGTTTAATTTCCTGATAAAATCGTTTAACTCTTTATAGAAAGTTTCGCGCAAGGGATCGTCTTTTAAAAACTGTAAATATTCCTCATCATCCGCCGACCCTTTGATCTCATTAAACAAATCGTGCAGCAACCCATAGCTTTGCTCCAATTCTTGGATCTTTTCGCTCACATCAATCAAGGTACCGCGAACATCGTTTTCGTCGTAATTGCCGAACAATTTCATCGCCGTGTCGATATTCTTGGCGTTTTCCGAATAATCAATAATATAGCCCGCGGTCTTGGGAAGTTTTTTGTTTTCGTAAAGCCGGTTAACGCGCGCGATCGCCTGCAATAAATTATGGTCTTTTAAGTCCTTAGCCAGATACAGTACGGTATTTCGCGGCGCGTCAAAGCCGGTCAACAGCTTGTCGACCACGATAATCACCTCAATGCCGTCGTCGTTATATTTAAAGCTTTCAATCACATCTTTTTCGTAATTGGCCACGCTACTGTGTTTTTGGCGAACGCTATCCAAATAAGCCACCACTTCTTTTTTGTGAGTGTTATCAGCATCCCCGTCTTCGTGTTCGTCCGAAATCACCATCGCCGTGCGGATTTTACCCTGTTTCTCGAAGAATTTCTGAAACAGCGTCGCCGAATATTTTGTCGGCGCCACGATTTGGGCCTTTAATCCGGTATTCTGAAAATACGCGGTAAAATGTTTTTCGATATCGTAGGCAATTTCGGTAATTCTTTGAGGATTATCTTTAATGATCCGGGTGCTGATATATTTTTGCAGTTCCTTTTTCTGTTTTAAGCTTAACCCCTCCGAAACCCGATCAACTTGGCGATCTATCTGCTCGGCATTCTGCGTTAAATCAACGTAGCGCCCCTCATAAATTAAAGGCACGATAATATTATCCAAAAGCGCGTCATCGATCGTGTACTTATCGATATAGCCGCCGAATTTCCGCCAGCTTTCCTTTTCGCTGGTCATTAACGGCGTGCCGGTAAACCCGATATAGCAGGCGTTGGGAATGGTTTTGGTCATTTCAAAATTGGCCGCTCCTCTTTGGGTTCGGTGCGCTTCGTCAATGAGCACGAAAATATTTTGGTCATTATCGGAAAATCCGGCATTTTTCTTGGCCGCCGATTCAAATTTATGCACCAAAGTGGTAACCACCGCCAAATTTTTTTCTTTAACTAAATCAATTAAATGCTGGCCGCTGGTTGCCTGAATTATCTCTTTCTTTAAATTGCAGTTCTTGAAAGTATTTTTTATCTGCCGGTCCAAGTCCTTGCGGTCGGTAACCACGATCACCCGCGGATTGCTGATTGCCGGATCTTCGATTAAAGCCTTTACAAACATTACCATCGTCAGCGACTTTCCCGAGCCCTGCGTGTGCCAAATCAAGCCGCCCTTGCGGCGCGTAACGCCTCGATTGGTGGTTTCAATTTGAGTGACGCGGTCAAGCATTTTTTGGATCGCGAAATACTGCTGGTAGCGCGACAGCTTTTTCACCCCCGCGTCAAACAAAATAAAATTCTTAGCCAAGTCCAAAAGCCGTTTGGGTTCAAAAAGGCACATCACCCCGCGATCCTGTTCGGTAGCCAAGCGATCGGTAATTTGTTTGTGGCCAAGCGTCGCGCCATTCAAATCCGCCAATACCTGGGCGTAAACTTTTGCGTCAATCGGTTTTTTGATCAGCTTGGCCGCCCGGCCGTCAGTTTCGGCCAAAGTTTTACCCTTCTCCTTCCAAATCGCGTAAAACTTGGCCAGCGTGCCCGTGGTGCCATATTTTAGTTCCTTGCCGTTGGTAGCAACCAAAAGCTGGGTAAAAGCGTACAGCCGCGGGCAAAATTCTGCCCCCTGGTTGCGATTCATCTGGTTTATCGCCTCCGCAACTGCCACGCTGGATTTTTTGTTCTCAATCACCGCAAACGGTATCCCATTAACAAAGCATACAATGTCCGGTCTAATATTCTGCCGCCCCGAGGCCTCAAACTCGGCAGTAACCTGAAACACGTTGTTAGCCGGCTTTTCAAAATCAATCAACCGGAAATTACGCGATTCGTTTTTGCCGCCATTAAAAACCTTAATCGTCTTGCCACCGCTGGTCGGCATAATCACATTATAAATTTTTTGCGCCGTATCAATTAACCCCTCGTATTGAATATGCTCCAGCTCGTCAATCGCGTCACGCACGTCCGTTACGCTGAATTTGTATTTCACGCCGCCAATCTCATAATCATTGAGCTCCATCAATTTCTCCGCCGCAATTTCGGCAAGAATAAACTTCCCGCTATCCCCGCCCCTCTGCCTCAACGCCTCATCACCCAAAATATACTTATACCCCATACCCAAAAGCACCTCCAAAAAAGGAAGCTGCGACTGCCGCGCCTCATCAAAATTAACTTTCTCCAACATTTTAGTATTTTGTATTGCGAATTCGGGGAGGTTTGTCCTCAGCTCCGCCAGCGGGCGGATGGGAGGTCAATCCTCGCCGAATTCGCGCATTTTAACCCCCCTCCGGCACCCGAATCTCCCCAGTCACCAACTTATTCAACAAAAACCTTTTCTGCTCTTTCAATATCCCCAACTTCCTCTCCAACCCCTCAATCTCCTCATCCGCCGCAGTCAAAATATCGGCAATTGCATTCTGTTCCTTAATCGATGCGGGTGCCTTAATTAGTAATTTTTTAATATCCAAACTGTTTACCGCGGTAAAGGTTGACCCTTGTTCAAGCGATTTCCAATTTGATTCTCGCAATTCTAAAATTTTTAAAATAAAATCGTGGTCAATCACTTGTGGTTTTATGGCACAAACACCCCTGCCAATGCATACTTTTTCATCTGCTATTCCTATGCAACCAACAGGTGCTCTTACGGTCATAATAATATCACCAGCATCTGCAGTTTTAGTTATCTCCGTTGTCCAAACTCGCCTCGTTGTTTTTCTGAATTTAATGTCGTTGTTGCCTTGAATTAGCGGTAAACCATCCATATTTTCATTATAAGCGGTAGATGGCGGCGATTGACCCATGTTTATTTTGCAAACATCACCTAATTTCACTGCCTTCCACTCACCACTAAACCCCGGCAACCGAGTCTTCCCCGTCAGCAATTCCCGCATCAACCCCTTCTTAACCCTCTTCTTAATCTCAATCTTCTCCCCCAATTTCTCAATCGCCATATCCCAAGCCTCCAAAACATTTACTATTCTGTTTTGCTCCCCCGATGGCGGTATCTTAAATTTAAAAGAGTGTAAATTTCCCGTGGTTACCTGGTTTATTGTTGGACCCAGGTCTTTTTTAACCTCTTTTTTAAAAAGTTGTGACTGAAAAAGTTGATAAAAATATTTCGGATTTTTTGTCCTAAAAACAGTCATAAACGCACCGAAGGTATGGCCCTCATCTTGCTTTGCGATATATGCATTTTTTCCTATTAGATTTTGGCTTCCATTTCTTGCGCAAATTAAAATATCGCCTTCTTTTATTTTAAGGGATTCGGGAATTTTAGAAGAAACTCTTACTTGGTCAGCATAATTAATCCTCCCATTTTTTATGTTCGAAGAGCGAAAAACTAAAACACCACCCAGCTCTAAAACATCTTCAGGACTATAAGTTAAACCAATTATCGCTTTACCTATGTCGCCGAGCCTTAATTTGATCCACCCCTCCGGAATGTTTTTTTGTACTATTTTAGCTTTCATAAACAGTTTTTAGCAACTTTAACTTCATTAACAGCTCATCAAAAGTATAAACTTGGTTTTTTCCTAATGATTTTCTGAATAAATCAAACGACCTGCGTTGCATTTCGGTAAGGGCCGCATAATTACCAGCGATCAAAACCCCAGTAGGATTCAAACAATTCATATCGCGATAATCTTCGCCCAATATTGATTTAAATTGTTCCATCGCTGTAAGTATCTGATTTTCCAGCTGAACAATACTCCCACTTAAATCGCCATGTATTCTATATAACTCATTATTATCGCCAGAACCTTCGATACCACGATAACAAGTACCCACTAAAGCACAGTTCGGAATTTTAATCTCTACAACCGCAAAGCTTCCATTTGAACCATTTTTTAAAAGAAAATCGGTAGCTGTACCACCAGCGCCTTGACGACCCCGCGAGTTTTTACCACCCAGATAGGTTTCCCCATTTAGATAAATAACCGGAAAAGCAAATATCTGATGAAGTATCCACGGATTTGTACTGAAAAATTGTTGCCAAAAATTTTCGGCAGTATTGCCCATATTGGCTTCAAATTTCTCAATAGCGTTTTCCAGTTTAGCTCGGCCAAACGCTAAACCCAGATTTTCAAAATGCTCGCTTTCAAGGTGTTTAAGTCGTTTAATTATCAGATCACGATTGCTAGTTTGCCCGATCTGAAGAAGGATGCTTTCAGCATTTTCTTCATTTAATCGTAAGAATCTTGTTCCATATGAATGCCCGTGCTGAGACAGTAAACTTTTTATCTCCTCTAATCGCCCAAAAAGCTGCGCCATGTCGCCACCATCTAAATTTAATTCGTAGCCTTCATCTTTTTTTAGCGAGGATAAAGTTTTATGGTCGATATTTTTCCAGGAATCATTCTTCCCTTTTCTCTGAAAGCGAAACCCACCTCTTAATGGATTATCCGATTTACTAACCCAATAAGGGAAAAACAATAAGCGCGTTGTTTTTGTTTCCCGCAAAACAATCGGGCTGATATCCATTGTTACGTCAGATGTTGACTGTGTCGAGATTAGTTGCATATTCAATTTTTCCCGTTTAATTTCTTAACGTTTTTGGGCAGTTTTTTATCCTCCGACTTTATTTTACGTTCCAGCTTTTTAATATCCTCCTCGGCAGGTAATTGTTCGGGGCGAATACCGCTTTTTTCCAACATATCCCTCATATTCCGATTATTCTTCACATGTTCCAAGCTGATCGGCATTTCTCCTCGGATCGTTTCATCTTTTTTAACGTTGAGGTTGGTGATTTCGGTTGCCAAATCTTTAGCCTTGATGGTTACCGAAGGCAAAAAGTCTGCCAGCGGCCGTTTCTCCGGCACGCCAAGCCTTTTCTTCATTTCCTGGGTTCCATAACCGCCAAACAATTGCACGTCGCCTCGATTGCGGATACGCGCAAATCCTTGGCCGTCCACCCCGCGCTCAAAAATCAAACCCGAAAGTTGTTTTTCCGACGCGGTAAGTTTTTCCCGCGCCTGCACCCGTTCCCAGATCGCCAACCTTTTTTCTAAAATTTCCTGTTTTCTCGTTTGCACCGCAAAATAAGTCATCGCGAACGCAATCGCGTCTTTACGAGAATCGCCGTTTTGCGCTATTAAATAGCAAGCGTAACGTGTGAGTATGATGTCGGCAACTTCTTTTTTGGCACCTGAACCGATGTCGACCATCTTGCCGACGTCGGCAAAATGGTTGTGGATAACTTGGCCGACAGTTTCACAAGCGATTTTGGCTTTATCGATTACTTTCTCAAAATTACTCCATTTATCATAACCCAGTAAGACCTGCAATTCACGTGCGTACCAAAATTCGACACCCTTCTCCATATGGGCGCGGTCATCAAAATTTTTATGAAGCTTAACGATTATTTCCTTTTCCATAAAATTTAGTTGGTTAATTTTTGTAACCGTCTTAAACGATATCTGCACCTCTCAAGCGTCCGATTTTTTCGGACAGTTTCTCTTGTATTTCAGTGTTATCCTTGGCCAGCTGTCGTCATTTTGTCGACAACTGATTTTATATAATTTTCAGTTGTCCGTTTTTTTTCGGACGACTATTCAATTCCTAATTTTTTCAAATACCCGGCCATTTGTTTTTCCAGTTTTTTTAATTCCGGTTCCAATTCCGCCAGCTCTTTTAAATTCGCTTTAATATCGATCGGCGCTTCTTCCTCAAAGGTATCCACGTAGCGCGTAATATTGAGATTGAAATCGTTTTCCTTGCTGATTTCGTCAAAGCCCACTTTGCGCGCGAACTTTTCGATATTCTTGCGGTTTTTATACGTATTGTAAATCTTTTCAATATTCTCCTCGGCTAGAATATTTTGCGCTTTGCCCGGTTTATACTGTTTTGACGCTTCGATAAATAAAATGTCTTTTTTGTTTTCGTTTGCCCCGCCTTGCTCGCGCGACCGGTCAATCACCAAAATCGCCACCGGAATACCGGTTGTCTGGAATAATCCCGCGGGCAGTCCAATCACCGCGTCAATAATATTTTCCCGCACCAGCTGTTCGCGGATTTTTCCTTCCGCCCCGCCGCGGAATAACACGCCATGAGGCACAATTACCGCGATCCGGCCGGTTTTTGGTTTAGCGGTTTCCACCATATGGGTAATAAAAGCGAAATCCCCCTTATCTTTGGGCGGCACTCCTCGCCAAAAACGCTTATATTTATCATCTTCGGCGTTTTCCGCTCCCCACTTTTTTAGCGAAAAAGGCGGATTGCTCACGATCGTATCAAATTTCATCAATTGGTCATTTTCCGCCAATAACGGATTATTTAACGTATCGCCCCATTCCAGCCGCGCCGAATCCATGCCGTGCAGAAAAATATTCATCCGCGCCAGTTGAAAGGTTGATCCGGTTGATTCCTGGCCATAAAGCGCGTAATTTTTTGAACCGTTTTTTTCCACTTCCTCGCCCGCCAGCAAAAGCAGGCCGCCCGATCCGCAACAAGGATCGCAAATTCTATCGCCCGCCTTAGGTTGGGCCAGCCTTGCCACCAGTTTGGCCACATTGCGAACAGTAAAGAACTCCCCGGCTTTCTTTCCGGCGTCCGCCCCAAACCGCTCGATCATATACATATACGAATTGCCGATAATGTCATCGCCCGCGTCCGCCAAATCAATTTTGGCAAAATCCTGAATCAAATGGCGCAACATCTTGTTGCGTTCGGCCAGTTTTCCCAAAACCGATTCGGAGTTGAAATCAACGCTAAACACTCCTTCAAGTTTTTCGCGATTGGCTTCTTCAATCCGGTCAAGCGCCTTGTTTAGCTCTTCTCCGATATTGTCCTGCTCGATAATGCTATAAATATAGTCAAACGATGATTCTTGGGGCAAATAAAACCGGTCCAGCTTCATTTTTTCTTCAATCCGCGGGCGATCGTCGTTAAATCGTTCCCGGTACTGCTCATACTTCTTCTTTGTTAGGTCGCTTAAATACTTAAAGAAAAGCATCGCCAGCACATAATCTTTGTAAACTCCGGCATCCACTTGCGTCCGCGACGAATCCGCCGCCGCCCAAAGCACTTTGTTGAGGTCTTCTTGCGTGTATTTTTTTGATGTCATAGGATTAGGTTAGTTTTTCAAAAATGGCATTGGCGATATTTTTTTTAATTTGAATTTTTCGTTCGCAAATTTCCCGTTGGTACCTTAAGTTATCTGAGAGTTTAACGATCGTCTCCTGCATGTCGATTGAAGGTATTGGGATTTCAATCTCAGACAGCTTATTTCTTGAAATTGAATGGATGTATGACCCGGTAACGGATTTTAAAATCTTCTTTTGTCCTTCTTTCGAGTTGAGGTAAATTGATAAATATTCCGGAAGCACTTCATAGCCAGTTAATCTGGCAACAATAACCGATGACGACGCAAGCACATTCTCGGAATTGCCTTGGATTACTGCCGCCCTGAATGACCCAATATTTGCACCGCGCAAGGTAAGTGCAATATCGTTTTTCCTTAAAAAATATGATCCATGAAAATTCTTAAACGATATCATGGTTAAACTTCGTAAATCGATGATCTTATTGCCCGTCGCGACATTCTTCGCTTGGAAAACAAACGTATTGCCGTTTTTGTCCGGTATTATGGCTCCCCGAAAAGTGAATCCAAGAATTAAATTAGATATATCCTTTAGTTTCTTTATCATATAAGCCTCTGTAAGATCATTTTATATTATCTAGGGAATAAGTCAAGCACTACCCAAAAAGAAGCCCCTTTGGGCTCCTTTTAAGTTTCTAATAAATTCCTTGGCGGTGGCCGATGGCGATAACGATAATCAGCAGTTCATTTTTATGAATGGAATAGATTATGCGGTAGGGCCAGATACGCATTGACCATTGGCCCAAGTGCCGACCTTCGAGTTTTTTTCCGGCATACGGGTCGTTGGCGATCACGCTGAAGGCCGCCAAAGCCCGGTAGTAATCTTTTTGGGGTAATTTATTTAACTCTTTTTTCGCGCTTGGCTTGATCCTTAGCTGGTATGCCATATTTTTTTGCCGAATTTTGGGCGACCACAAAACCTTCTTTTGCCAGAAGCTCTTCAAGCGTGGTCCAATTTTTATATTCGCCGGTTTTTACCGCTTCATCGACTTCTTTAACGTCTTTATCGAGATCGGGGAATTCGCGCATTACTTCCAATGTTTCTTGCCAGGAATCGAACTGTTCGGCCGACATTAAAACCGCCTTGGGATGTCCTTTGTCGGTCAAGGTATAGTAATTATCCGGTTTTTGCACATCTTGGGCAATTTCAAAAATTCTTTTTCTGGCTTCGGAAATTGAAATTGTGGTTTTGGGATTCATGATTTTTGTGTTATATGTACATAATAACGTACATCGAAAAAGAAGTCAAACAGAGCGCCGACTTTTTGAGTTTTCCGGTTTTAAACTGCCCGTCCGTCCCTCATCTTCCCGAATCATTCGCACCTTCGCGCTAATAAGGCGGGTAGCGGTAATTATTACCTTTTTTCACTATTAATCAAAAAAAGAGCGCCGATTTTTAGTCTTCGCTCTTATCTATTCTCTACGCCGGCGGCGGTTTCTGTTTTTCGTTTGGTTGATATATCCTTGATTGCGATGGTTCCGTTTTTCCCCCTATCGTGTTTTGGAAAAACTTTTTAATTTCCCCTTTCATCATTCCATAGGCGATGCCAACCAAAAGAATAATAATGCCTAGGTCAAAAATCGGATCGATCAGCACATAAGCAACGGTAAAGATTAACCCGGCGATAAACACGCAATAAATCAGATTATAAATAATTTTGTCTTGCGGTGCCGGTTCCTTGCCCATTTTTTTATCCGCTTCGATTTTCTTAATAAAATGATCCGGCAGGTCCCAAAACATGAAAGCACAGAACAAGAGAAAACCGCCAACCACAATAAACAGCCACCCTATCGGCCCGGTAGTGCGTAAATAATTAACCCCTGCCAGGAAAAAATTAATTCCTGCAAAACAGCAAACCAAGGCCAGGGTTGCCTTAGTGATTTTTTGTCCGGGAGAATTTTTGCGTGCTTGATAATCCGAATATTCCCGGTCCGTCAGGCCGCAGAATCCTTTCAACAATTTAGCTTCGGCGTCATCTTCTTCATTTTCTATCGGCGCTTCTACTTTTCTCTTTGGCACTGGCCAATCATCGCTCGTCGTTTCTTCGCTTGCCGCGAACAATTCTTCGGGTTTCACGTAGGCCAAAGAATTTTTGTTTCTCGGTTTCCCGTTTTCATCAATTCCGAATTTCGTTTTTTCACCTCCATTCGTCGTTCGATCTTTTTTTAAAGGACTGTTTGCCCGGAATTAACTTAGTTCTACGATTATTCATCGTACAAAGAGAAATGTCAATTGCTCCGGACTCTGCCAAACCCGTCTATCCAACCATTCGCCTATTCGGGCGAATGAGTCATAAGATTTGCCTAAACGCGCAGAAGATATTTTAAATAATGAAATTTTAGCGATTGATTTTTTCGATCGTGGATATGCCTTGGAGCGTATTCCGGTCTTTTATCAACTTACGCGCCTCATCAAACGTTTTCCAGGCGGTTTCGTGGAATTCGGTGGCGAGTAACGCTGGGTCCGGGTGGAATTCTTTGGAATTAAAAGGTAGGAAATACCAGAGGTCGAAATGGGTTTTACAGGGTTGGATGGGATTATCGATGGTGGTGATGGTGAGCAGCTTTGGCGCTCCGATTTCTGCGATTTTTATAAAACTGCCCCATTCTTCGTTGATTTCCCGGGCTAGCGCTTCCGGGGGCGTTTCATTTTTATCGAGGTGGCCGCCGTTGAACAACCATAAGCCGGATTTGATGTGGCGGCCGATAAAGACCATTCGTTTTTCCGGGTCGTAGGCCGCGAAGTAGACGCAGAAATGCGACCGGATATTTTCGTCCCGGCTGGTAGTTTGATCTTTAATCCTTTCCAAAAAAGCGGAACTGATGGCAGGCTCCGCCGGGGTATTTTCGATAAGGTCTTTTAAATTGTTGGCCATCGTTTGGTATTACTTTCCGAAGCGCCGCTGGCGCGAGGCGTAATCGGCAAGGGCCGCGTCGAGGTCGGCTTCCGAAAAATCGGGCCAGTATTTCTTGACGAACAAAATTTCGGAATAAGCGGCTTGCCAGATCAGAAAACCGGATAAGCGCTGCTCCCCGCCCGTTCTGATGATCAGGTCGACATCGGTGGTCCAGAGGTTGTCCTTGATGACTTCTTCGGTGATATCATCGGGCTTAATTCCTTTTTTTAAAATATTCTTGAATGCTTCGACTATTTCCACCCGTCCGCCGTAGCTCATGGCCAGATTAACGATCATAACCTCGTTGCCCGCGGTTTCTTTTTCGATTTCGGCGATCTTTTTTTGGATCGATGCGGGCAAACGCTCGATTTGGCCGATCACCCGCAGTTTTACGTTCTGGCCGCTGAATTTTTTAAAAAAGTCGTTTACCGCTTTTTCCATCAGATCCATCAGATAATCGACTTCCTCTTTGGAGCGGTGCCAGTTCTCGGTTGAAAAACAAAAAATAGACAGGGTTTTAATATGTCTTTTTCTGGCAGCCTCGATAACCGTCCTAATGGCATCCAGACCGCGCTTGTGCCCTTCCAGGGTTGGCAAACCCTTTTCTTTGGCCCAGCGGCGGTTTCCGTCGACGATAATGCCTAGATGTTTTGGGATTGTTGAGTCCATTTGAATAAGTAGTCGCCGTCTATCGAATAATTTGTCGGTAAAACGTACGGTGCGTTATAGCCAAGCCAGTACAGTGTTTTTTTGGCCGCGGACGCGGCCGATATTTCCAAATTAAAAAAGCGTTCCGCTTCCATCTTATATTGTAGGAAATTTGGGAAATTTTTCAACAGGATGTCGGCACTTTTAAGGCCCCACACTACTCCCCCGCCCGACCAGGGTTTGGTCAGGCCGCTCGCGTCGCCGCAGAGCGTGATCCGTTCGTTTGAGGGCAAGCTAAAATTAGTCGGGATCAGGGCTGATCTTAGATCGGTAGCCGGCAGGTTGTTTTTTTCCAAAAACTCATCGAATATTTTTCTCGCGCGCTCCGGATTTTCCATTATTCCGTATTCTTGACTCTCTCCTCTGGGGATCTTCCAGATGAAGCCATTTTCCGTTGGCCAGGTTTCCACCAAATCGGACTTATTGGATTTTTCGCTAAAAACCTGGATACCAAGACTGTATCCGGATTCTTTCAATCCCAGATGTTTACGCGCCACCGACAACGCTCCGTCGCAGCCGATGACCTTGTCGAACCTGGTCATCAGGTTTTCCAGCGCGGTTTGGTCGATTTTTTTGCCGAGCGTTATGGTGGCGGTATTCTTTTGCGCGAGCCTCGCGGCCATTTGGTCAAGCTTGGCGTGCTCGATCACGTAGAATTTTTTCCTGAAAGCGAGGCTCAGCGTTTTTTTGGGAAAATGGATGAGGCAGCGATTGATCCGGTTTTCGACCAATTCGCGGCTTTCGGGCAAGAAATCGAACAACCGTTCCGAGAATAGTCCGGAACAGCATTGTTTTCCGATAAAGGTTTTTTGTTCGAAAACCTCAACTTTATGGCCGGCCTTGGCGAGTTTTTGGGCCAGATACAGCCCGCAGATGCCTCCGCCTAATACCGCGACTTTCATAAAAATATTCTACAGGAAATAGACGGATATACAAGCTGGTTTGGATCCGATCTTGCTTGATTGACGTGCTTATTGGTACGTGATAAGAATAACCCAGAACCTTAGGAGGTAAGACATTGAAAAAAAGATACCTAAAAGACATCCTGATTTTCCACGATTTTCACGAGGAAAGCGGGCATCTTTGGATAGCGATCAACCATTTAAAAGAATTATCGGCCGGTCATATCGGTAATCCGTTATCGACCTCGACGATCCATTCGTACGGATTGAATTCGTCCGCCGAGATCAAAGGAGCGTTATCAGGATACGTTAACCATGAATTCAAGGACGATTTGTTCCTGATACTTACCCGATCGGCCTATCCGGAAGCCAATGCCGTTGTCGTTAGAACCCGTTCGGGATACACGATCATTGGTCCCGATGACGGAAGCCTGGGATTCATACCGGCCGACGATTTGATGGAGCTATGGGTTATAAGCGAGCCCTGGTGCTACAATGAGTTTTCGCGCCGATTATTCGCGGCAGCGGCTCTTGCCCAAGGAAAACCATTGGATGAGTTTGGCAAAATCGCCGAGGCTACCGATGTTAAAAGACGATAGTAGTTGAATTGCTTAGGCGCCAATCGCGCCTTTTTCCTTGGTTAGGCGGGTCAGAGCGCGGTAGTCCGGGTTTTTGGGCGATCGTTCTATCCCCTGCCTTTTGACAAGAATGGGTTTTTTTGCTATTATCGAGATGTTTCGTATTATCAGGTTATTAGGACGTATTATTAAATAATAAAATTATGGCAAAGACTAAAGCCGCGGGCGGTACGCATCTTGGAAGGGATTCCCGCCCCAAATTCTTGGGCGTTAAAGTTTCCGCCGGAGAAACAGTTAAAATCGGGAGCGTGATCATCCGTCAGCGGGGATCCAGTTTTGTGGCCGGCAATAACGTTAAGACGGGCCGCGATTATACCCTTTATTCGGCTATCAATGGCGTTGTTTCGTTCGCCTCCAAAAGAAAGAAAGGATATGACAATAAGCAGCGGATGGTAAAGATCGTAAACGTTTTGGAAGCGGTTCCCAAAAAATAATTTATCCGATCGCGAAAAAAAAGGCCTACGAGGCCTTTTTTTTGTTAGGTAATGATTTTGTTAATGGTTGCCGATGGCGCTATGGACGAATTCCCGGAAAAGCGGATGCGGACGCAAAGGGCGCGATTTGAATTCCGGGTGGAATTGCGTGGCCACAAAAAAGGGATGGTCTTTAAGCTCTACGATTTCGACCAGGTTCTTTTCGGGATTGATCCCGGACGCGATCAATCCGCATTCTTCCAGTTTTTGCCGATAGTCATTATTAAGTTCGTAGCGGTGGCGGTGGCGTTCCGATATTAAACTTTTCTTTCCATAGGCTTCGTAGGCCCGCGTTCCGGGTATAAGTTCGCAGTTGTAGGCTCCCAGCCGCATTGTGCCTCCGAATTTCTTTTCTTTGATCAGGTTTTTTTGCTCATTCATCACGTCGATCACGGGTTGCTCGGTCTTAGGATCGAATTCCCGCGAAGTCGCGAGCTTGAATCCGCAGACATGGCGCGCGAATTCGATCGTGGCCAGTTGCATGCCAAGACATAAACCGAAAAAGGGAATTTTATTGGTTCTTAAATATTCAATGGCCTTGATTTTACCTTCTACGCCCCGGTTACCGAAACCTCCCGGTATGATGATCCCGTCGTAGTCCTTGAGCTCGGAAAGATTTTTGGGATTTTCCTCGTAGCTCTCCGCCGACAACCACGTGATCTCGGGTTTTCTTTGGTAATACCAGGCGGCGTGCTTGATCGCTTCGATCACGGAAATATAAGAGTCCATCAAGGTGAACTTGCCGCTTTCGAAATACTTCCCGACAATCCCGATCTTAACGGGTTTTGACGCGTTATGGATCGTGTCCACGAGTTTTTCCCATTCTTTCAGATTGTTGCGTCGGGGCCGCAGGCGGAATTTGGTAAGGATCCGGCTGCTTAAATTTTCGTTCTCGAAATTCAACGGCACTTCATAAATTGATTTCGCGTCGGGAGCCGATATCACATCCCTTTGATCGACATTGCAAAAAATCGAGATCTTGCGTTTCCGGGGTTCGTCGAGCGGCATTGAAGAACGGCCCAGGATGATATCGGGCTGAATCCCGGCCCCATTGAGCATTTTAACGGCGTTTTGCGTCGGTTTGGTCTTCATTTCCCCGACCATTTCGGGAATCGGCAGATAGCCGACCAAAATGAAAAGGACGTCTTTGGGATTTTGGAGGCGTAACATGCGCGCGGCTTCCAGAAAAAGCATATTCTGGTATTCCCCGACCGTACCGCCGATCTCGATCAACACAAAATCGGCCCGGGATCTTTTCCCGGCCGCTTTGATACGCCTGATCACTTCGTTGGGGATATCGGGAACCACTTCAACGCATCGTCCGTTATATTCCAAATTCCTTTCCCGTTCGATAACCGACAGATAAACACGGCCCGTTGTCGCGTAGTTTACGGAACCCAGATCCTCATCGAGAAATCTTTCGTAATTGCCGATATCCTGGTCGCACTCCGTTCCGTCGTCGGTCACAAAAACCTCGCCGTGTTCGATCGGATTCATTGTTCCGGCATCGACGTTGATGTACGGGTCATTTTTGACGGCCGTTACTTTGAAGCCCTTACCTTCAAGGATTTTTCCTATGGAAGCCGTGGCTACTCCTTTACCGATACTGGACATTACTCCTCCGGCGACGAAGATATATTTTGGCATTTTGTTTTTGAAAAACCACGCTTAAAAAATTTATTCGCCCAATTCCGTTACGATGACTTTGATCTCGGCTTCGAGATTATGGCTAAATTTGATCTTGACCGGGTATTCTCCCAGTTTTTTTATCGGTTCTTCCAAATCGATTTGTTTTTTCTCGACATCGAAACCCGCTTCCTTCAATTTATCCCAGATCTTTTGATCGTTGATCGATTCGAAAAGCTGGTCTTTGTCGCCCACTTTTACCTGGATGACGACTTCCTGGCCATCGAGGCTGGAGGCGTGTTGCTGGATCACCTTAAGCTCTTCCTCCGTTTTTTTGGCCGATATTTCCCGTTGGGTTTTGGCCCAAGCCATCGCGTTTTTCGTCGCTTGCTTGGCTAAGCCCTTTGGCAACAAAAAATTGTTCGCATAACCGTCCGCGACGTCCTTGATCTCGAATTGCTTTCCTATTTTATCTACGTTTTTTAGTAAAATTACCCGCATATTGGTTCTATGGTTTTATGATTATTTTTTTGGACTCAAGCTCATCAGGAGATTAAGTAATAATCGATTTTATCTCATCCCTGATATTATTTCAATAGCTTTATCAAGTTGGGGGTCTTTTTGAGCCTCATAATCGGCTGGGGTCATTTTTACTTCGATGTCGGCGGTAAGCCCTTTTTCGCTGATTTGGTCTCCTTTGGGTGTAAGCCATTTGGCCACGGTAACCTTAAGCGTTGATCCCCCGGCCAGGGGTTCCAGCTGTTGTACCGATCCTTTTCCGAAGGATTTTTCTCCGATAAGCTGGATGCCGCGATCGTCCCGCAAGGCGCCCGCGAGAATTTCGGAGGCCGAAGCCGATCCCCCGTTAATCAGGATCACCATCGGTGTCTTGGCGAACAGCGAAGGGCCTTCGGATTTATATTCCAGTTTTCCTTTGGCTGCTCCCATATCCTCGACGGTTATCAATTGCCCCCGATCCAAAAACCATCCCGAAATATCCTGGGCGACGCTCAAATAACCGCCCGGATCGTTGCGGAGATCAAGAATGATGTGTTTGGCCGATTTTTCCTGGATTTGGATGGCGGCGTTCTTGAATTCCTCGTCGGCGTTTTCCGAAAATTGGAAAAGCTGGATGTAAGCCGTGTCGTTATTGATCATTTTCCATTTGACCGCCGGGACGTTTATTACTTCCCGAACCAGCTTGATGTCCCTGGTTTCCTTCCAGTCTTCCCGGAAGATCGAGAGCGTTACTTCGGTGCCTTTGGGTCCGCGGATAAGGTTTACCGCTTCGTCAACATTCATGCTCGAAGATTGTTTTCCGTCTATTTTTACTATTATGTCCCCGGAACGAAGACCGGCTTTCTGGGCTGGCGTCCCTTCAAGAGGAGTTACGACCTGGAGCAATTCTTTTTTTATGCCGACTTCCATTCCGACGCCTTCGAATTCTCCGCGCGAATCATCGATGAAGTTTTTCGAATCGACCGGATTGAAAAAAACGGTGTAGGGATCCCCTACGGCGGAAACCATTCCCGCGATCGCGCCGTAGATCATTTTTTGGGTGTCGATCTTGCTTTTATCGACGTATTTGTCCTGAAGGTCGTTCCACGTTTCCCAAAAAAGAGTTAGGTCGGCATTTTCGTGCGCGCAGGAATTTCCTTCAAAGAAGGTCCAGGCTTGGCAGGACAGCGATTGCTGTCCTCCATCGGCGGGCGCGGGACAATAATCGCATTTTTTCTGTCCTAAGGTGAGGCCGGCCGCGAAAAATAACAAGATCAACAAAAAGCCGATCAGGTAAGTTTTTTTTATTTTCATGTTTGGATTTTGGTCAAATTAAAAACAAAAACCAAGATGCTTTGGATACCTTATCATCTTACACTAACCAAAAAAATTAGTCCATTGGAGGAGCGGGAACAGCAGTAACAGCGAGAAAAGCTAAAACAGCAAGAAGAGCGGGAAAGCGGACTACTGCGCCAAGGTTAATTCCGCGCGACTCCAATCGACGAACGACCAGAAGTTTTGCACGTATTTGGCGCGGTCATTCTTATAATCAAGATAATAGGCGTGTTCCCAGACATCGAGAGCCAGAAGAATGTTAAAATTTGCCACCAGGTTCACGTTATGTTTTTCTATTTGGAGGATATGGAGCTTTCCGGTTTCCGGGCACTTGCTTAAAACCGCCCATCCGGAACCTTCGCAGGAAACAGCGGCGGCGGTAAATTCCTTTTTGAATTCGTCAAAAACGGCGAATTGTCGCGCGATCTCTTCGCCGATCTTTCCTTGCGGCTCATTGGCGCCGCCGCGGGCCGGCGCCAAACTGTTCCAGAATATCGAATGGAGTTTGTGGCCGGAAACATTGAAAGACAATTCTTTGGCGGCCGCTTTGACATCGAAAGCGGAACCGGCTTGGCGCGCGGTTTCGATCCGTTCTATCAAGGCATTGGCATTGTTTACGTAAGCCGCGTGGTGTTTTTGATGGTGGAGGGAAAGTTGTTCTAAGGACAAAAACGGCTTTAGGCTGTCATATCCGTAAGGCAGGGCCGGAAGTTCGTAAATTTTGCTCATATTGATTTATTTTTAGACTAAGTTTTTTTATGATCTTATCATAGCTAAGGAGCGGGCGCTTATCAATCCGTTCGCGGGGCCAACAATGTTTTGATAACGGATGTTTACAATTTTTTAAATTGTATTATAACATTAGTGGCACCTTAAAAGGAGGTTGGAATGCGCCATATGGAAGTTTCGGCAACCGGCCTGGAGTATTCGCTTTTAAAAAACGAATCCGGGCGCGACTTGATCGGCATCGAGATAGTCTGCAATAGCGAAAGTAATGCCAAAACCCGTAAATTCATCGAACAATACCCCGAAATGATCTATCAAGACGGTTGGAAGATCAACTTTTGGGCTAAGGGAATAGCTTTAAGGACGAGCGAGGCCCGGGTGGAAATCAGGCTTCCAAAAAAAGAAATGTCGGAACTTAGATCGCTGTTCGACCGGGCGGGTCCGGAACGAAAATTAAACATGTTGCCGATTTACGGCAAATATCCGGGATTCCAGCTTTTAGCGGAAATATAGAATACGGTAATATAGATACTCCCCAACGGGAGTTTTTTTTGGTTCGCGCGTAGAATTTATATAACGATTTTAAAGACGGGCCTTTTCCGGTTTCGATCAGGAAGGTTAAAAGGAAAATTTGAACAGTTCTTTGGCCAGCAGATCGGCAGCGCCCGACAGGCTGATTTTATTCAATTGGGTTTTATCGTCCAGCCTTGAATGATAAACCTTGTTTTCTTTTTTGAGGTCGCCGCAAAGAACCAGGATCTTGTCTTTCCAGCCGTCGGCTTTTTTGACCGGGAAGCCCAGATAGATCATTTGTTCGTCAGCATCAAAGTGATTTTTCCCGTTTCCCACGCAATCGACGGCGATCAATCTTTTGGCCGAAGCCATGATTCCCTCGTTGGTTTCTTCGAAAGCCCGGAAGCCATGGCCCCAATAGGTCGGCTTGTCATAGGAAAGTTCTTCGTTGGCCGAGAATACGAACAGGTTTTTGTTCAAAAACCCCGGTTGTTTTAAAATGATCTGCATCAGAACGCCCACTCCGGAGGCGTTGTCGCAGGCGCCGGTTTCCAGCGAATCGTAATGAGCGAAAACGATACTGTTGGGATTTTCCGCGTTGCCGACCAAAATATTCCAGGCGCTGTAGTTGTAGGGTTCCACAACGGTCTCGCCTTTGACTTTCCGGGCCCGCAATATTTTAGGCAGGTCGATCCTGCTTATGGCAAAAGCCGGTGCGAAGTAAAAATTGCCCAAAGAAATCGCTTTGCATTCGGGGTTAAAATTAATGTTTGGATATTCCAAAAAAAGCCGCGAAGGCGTCAATGAGCTTACCAGGCTTTTTTTGTCGTCGATCTGTCCCGAGGTAAAACAAGAGTTGAGGCAGTCGATCTTTTTTCCGTCCGCTTCAAGCCAGGTTTTTTTGGAAACCGGGATAGCCGTTTCGAATTCCTGGACGGCATAAGCCACGTTGTTTCCCTTTAAAACCGAAATCAAAAATTCCGCCGTTTTTCTCTCGTTTAGGCCCAGGCGCGGAGAAAATTCCAGCAGGTTGGCGCTAAAATCTAAAATATCGAATTCTTGGTTCATGGACAAATTTACCAGTGTTAGTTTACTATTTTATAGACCACGAGTTTATAAAATAGTGAGGAGTCCAGAGGATACTTCCTCTGGCCGCCTGCGTGGTTTTGGACCACGCTGAGCGAAATTCCATTGGAAAGATATATAATTCATAATAGCAAATTTTTCGGGTATAAAAAAAGGAAGGGATTTTCCCTTCCTGTCAAAGGCCGTTTTTGTCGATCGCTATCGCTTGGCGGGCGATCAGTTCAAAGAGCGAAACGGTATCGCCGGAAAAGTTTTCGGGTATAACGATGTTTTTGCGCCAATCGGATGCGAACAGCGCGGTATTTACCGTCATCATCTCAAGGTTAAGGGCCGGTGTTTGCACTACCATGGGGTAGACGCCGGTTGCGTCCATCACCATATCCATGGCCGACCTGAATTCCTCTTTGATCTTGTGGACATCGCCATTCATGTTTTCGTAAGTTTCAAAGAGTACGAGGTTGCCTTGGATAAAATTGGCCAAATAGAGCGGATAATACCAGGACGCCGGAGGCCGCGAGGCGTATAGATTCGCCTCTTCGAGCGGTTTTTTTTGAGCCCGTAGGCCGTTTATTTCGAATACGTAGGGGGGACGTTTCTTGGCTCTTCTTAAATAAAGTGAAAAGAGCGCGCCGATGTCGCGCGTTGCCGGGCAACGCTCGCCAAATGTTTTTGTCCGTAACCGCTGGTGGTATTCGGGCAAACGAAGGCCGTCCGAGACCACGATTTCCCTTAGGACCATGCTTTCCAGAATTCGCGGATCGGCGATCTTGTCGATCCGGATTATCGGTTGTCCGTTTTCCGCGTGGCTTACGGCGAAACGGACTTTGACCAGATTTACCTTGTCGGCGTTTCGGCTGCTGAAAGCGTCAGTTCCAAAGGTAAAGTTAACCGGCGATAAGCCAAAATGATCGCAAGCTAGCGTGCTGCAAATTTCCTCTATCCGAGCGGTCGCTACCTGACGGCAGAGTACCCCGTGTACGCGGTTTGGCGACAGGTAAAGGTTCTGCTCCGAAATTCCGGTGAAATCTTTGATCCCGAATTCCTTTTTTGCGAAGGCATTTACTCTCATGGCCAGCTTTTCTTTAACCGGTTTTCTCGCCCGTATTTCGGCCGCCAGATTTGCCCTATCGCTGATATAGTATCCCATTTTCTTTTCCTCCTTGTTAAAGAACAACAGTCGATTCAGGCCGGTTTCGGCCTGGAGCCTAAGCATAAACTCATACGCCGAGGATTCAGGCAAAAAACTTTTTTAAAACGAAAACCTCCCGCTATCCGGGAGGTTTTCGTTTTGGCTGGGATTATAAATTTAAATTATAATTTCAAAACTCCCGAATAAGCGATCGGTTAGGCAACAAAGACAGGCCATCGTTACGATTTCTTTCTTATCGGTTTTAGGTTTGTTGAGTTTGGTGTTCATGTCCGTCCCTTAAAATATATCCTGTTTGAAAATTTGCGTCAAGACAAGGCGGCCGTTTCTTTTCTTGATCGCAAGATGATCTTTCCGAAAATCAGCAGGCTGACGCCAAACGGGAAAAGATAATAAACGATCCGGAACAATAAAACCGCTAAAACCGCGCTTTCCAGTCCGGTTCCCAGGAGCGCGAACATGCCGGCCGTTGACCCCTCGAATATGCCCAATCCCCCCGGCACGAACGATATCGCGCCTGCCACGGTACCGGAGGTGAAACCTACCAGCAGTTTTCCGAAGCCCACTTGGGTCCCAAAGGCGGCGAAACAATAACCGAGGGCAAAGATCATTGCCACCCAGTCGGCGAGCAGAAAAAAAACAAGTAAAAAAAGCAGAAAAGGCCGGGTTTTGGTTTCCTTTTTACCCCGCTCGATCGCTTCGCTGAATTTCGCGAGAAAGGCCGCTACGTCATTTTTTTTATGCAAAAGGCCGGCTATCGAAACTACCAGTCCTATGATTATTCCCCGAATTGTTTTCGCGAACAGCGCCGTCGTGGCTAACGCGAACAGTAAAACGAACAGCGCCGATGCGGCCGCGAGACTGTAAAATTCCCCGTTCGTGATGAAACTGGCGTTATAAATGAACAAAAAGGAAACCGGCAACAAGAGCAAAAAAACGGAACCGTTGAAATAGGAATGAAAAACGGTTACGGCAGTGACATCCTCGGATGAAACCTGGCTTTTTTTCATCATGATAATCCGGTAGGTATTGCCCGGTATGCCCGCGGCCGACAGGATGTTGGTGAGCACGCTGGAAACGAATCCGATCTCCAGCAACTCCGCCAGGGGGATTTTTATTTTGAATAACCGGCTGGCGGCCCAAAAACTGAACGCGTGAGCGAGATAGGAAAAGACCGTAAGCAGGATGGCATAAAAGATAAGTTCATAATCCGTAGTAAGCAGCAAGCCGGCCATTTTTTCGTAATCCAAAAGCAAAATGATCAGTGCGATCAAAACAAGAATGGCCGTTGCGGTAGCGTAGAAGAAATCTTTTTTTTGCCCGGTCACTTTTTTGTTTGGTTCCTATTACTTTATTAAATCATTTTTTGGCGTATTCATAAACTCTTTTAAAAAAATAAAAGCCAGTCAGGTTATGACTGGTATTTTGAAACCGGTGCTGTTATCGGGTAACCTGGTCAACACTGGCATTGGCGGCGCTCTGCGCTATTCCCAGCGGATAAGAACTGTTTATCAAATCCTGCTGGATACGCACTCTCATCTGATCTTTGGACAGGTTGCTGTGCTCCATCGACATGGCTTCATCGAAAGCCTGCTGTCGCGCACCGAGCGTTAACCTTGCAAGTTTGTTTTCTCCCATAACTTCGGCGTACTTCTGATCAAATTCTGTTTCCACATGAGGAAAAGGGGTATTCCATAAAATTACCAATCCCGCGACCATGCCGACCAAAAGCAAGATCATGACCACAAGGACGGCCGCATCTTTCCTTGTCCTATTTTCGGTACTCGAATACACCGTATGGGTGAAGGACAGCGTGATCGCCAAGAAACCGAAGACGAAAACGCTCAAACCGATCAGCCCCGTAGTGGTTAAAAATTGCAGGTACCAAATCGATTCTCCATTGATCACCGCAATTACAACGCAAAGGCAGAAGAACAGCACAAACACAACCAATCCGGACAAAAAGGCCAACTGTAAATTTGCCCATATCTTATTTCTCTTCACTTGAATCGCCTTCCCGAAGACTTTTCCATATAATAACAATAAATAATCATTTTGTCAAGCTATTTTGGAAAAATAAAGCCAGTCAGGTTATGACTGGTTATGTTTTCAACTAAGTTCCGTTGGGCAGGAAGAAAGTTTTTCCGAGGCGCCGTTCCCATTCTAATCTTCGCGCTGGGTCCGAATTCGCGATGGCTTTTTTGAGATCGATTAAAGAAGAATTACTTAGGTTTTGATAAGCCTGATCGTCGGCTGCTTGCGCCACTTTTTGTTGGTTCTCGAACTTTGCTATTTCTTGCCGAGTGTCTTCTGCCGGAGAAAAGGGCAGAGGGTTGCACATAAGCGGCATTATTACGAAATATCCGATCAGCAGCAGAATCGCTATTGCCGCCAAACCACCTTTTCGTTCTACTTCGTTCCTGAACGTAACAAAGGCGGCTAACAATAGTAAGGCAAACCAAGCTACCGCGGCCGCGATGATGATCGAAGTCATTCCGAAAAATACCCAATAAATCTTTTCTCCATCTATCAGGGATAACGCAATTCCGAATACAAAAAGGAACAACGTCAGTCCGGCAAAACCTTGCAATAAAGCCTTTGAAAGGGCTCGATAATCTATTCCAGAAACTAAGATTCCCCCGTGTGATTATTATCACATAATAAATAGTATTTGTCAATAGTATGGATTTTTGCTAAAAGTGGCGATTGGTGGTATTTTTGACAAAGACAAACTTATGAAACCAATTATTCAATTCACGGATTTTGAAAAAATTGATTTGCGCGCGGGTAAGATCGTTAGCTGTTCCCTTCCCGCCTGGAGTTCCAAGCTTTTGGAACTGGATGTCGATTTCGGGGCGGAGATCGGCCAAAAAAAGATCTTCGCGGGAGTTCGGAAACGTTTTAAACCCGAAGAGTTGGCCGGAAAGACCTGCGTTTTCGTGGTCAACCTTGAAGAGCGGAAAATGGGCGAAGGCATTTCCCAGGGCATGATGCTGGTCGCGGTCGCGGCCGATGAGGCCGCTTCCCCGCTTCTGGTGGCGGAAAACGTGGCTCCGGGCGCGGAAGTGAGATGATTGTTGATTCCACAAAAAGACCAGCCTTACGACTGGTCAAAGCATTTCCCGGCGTTTGAGATGGCCGATTCCTGCCGCTACCACCAAAACAATAAACATGATCAGCAGGTTCAGCCAAGTGAACTCCATTATATCCACCTCCTTTTTTGAAGCCTGACTATTTTATAGCCTGCTTTTTTTGTCATGTCAAAGATGTTTCGCGCCTACTTTTTTATCGGCGGTTCGGGAATGGCCACGGCCGCCACCATGTAAACGAAAACGCCGGGAAAGATTCCGGTAAGACAGGTTATGACGATCCAGATTATCCGCAGATTATGGCGGTCCAGGTTATAATATTTAGCCAAACCGGCGATAACGCCAAAAATGTCCTTGTTGTCAAGGTCTTTGCAAAGCTTTTTCATATTGGCTACATGGGAAAATTTTCTTTGAGGTTTTCCGTTCCTTCATCTTGCGCGAATTCCTTTTCGATCTCCTTGAACTCATTTTCAAGGTTGTCGAGTTTTTCCCGGCTTTCTTTTATCAAAATCGCCGCTTCTTTGACTTTGTCCAAGCCTGCTTCAAGATCGATATCCTTCTGGGAGTTGAACCAGGTGGAAATTTCCGCCAGTTTTTTCAAATTTTCGTTGAGATTGATCTCTTTTTTATTTTTTGACGTCATTGTTTTTGTGGATCGTATTAATGTTGGAATTGATTGTTCCGTCCGCCAGGCTGATGTCGATCATTTCGCCGACGGAAACGCCTTTAATGCTTTTTAGGATCCTGCCGTGGATTTTAACAATAGAATAACCGAGTTTTAACCTCTGTTCGGGGTCGTTTAAGGCCACGGTTTTTTCCAGATACTCCAACTGTTGCGCGGCACCCATCAGCGCCAGCTTTAACTGGGCCGCGATTTTTGCTCCTGTTTCGTTTAAAAAGCGGCGCACGTTGGTTAAAATATATTTAAAGTTTCCGAATGCCTGGGCGTGGCGCGTAAGTTTAGACCTAGCGTCGTTCAAAGCGTTTTTATATCCTCCGATCATAAAGATCTGATAATGGTCCAGCGACCGGTTGATCTCTTCCCAGGATTGGCTGATCGTCGTCGCGGCGATCGAGGGTGTTGAGGTGGCCAGATCGGCCGCCATGGCCGCGAGCGGAACGTCCTTGTCGTGCCCGATGCCCGCGATGACCGGAACCGGGAAGGCCGCGATTTCGCGTACGATCGTTTCATTGTTGAACGCCATCATAGCCTCAAGCGAACCGCCGCCTCTCATTATCACCAAGACGTCGATTTTTCTTTTTTTGAACGTTCTGATCGAGGCTATCAAATCGCCAACCGCGAGCTGTCCTTCGACCCGGGAATCGATGAATTCGACGATAAACCCGAATTTTCCCAGGTTGGTCGTAAAATCGTGAATAACCGCTCCCTGCTTTGAAGTAATTACGCCGATCCGGCGGATGAATTTGGGAATGGGCCGTTTTTTTTGCTCGTCGAATATTCCTTCGAGAGTCAATTTTTTAAGCAGGCGGTCGTATTCAATTTTTAGCGCGCCTTCTCCGGCCAACTCGATCGAATCCGCGATGAACGAAAGTCTCCCTGAGGGCGCGTAGATTTCGGCGTGTCCCGATGTGATGATCTTTGATCCGACAGTGAGTTTTAAACCGAACATTTCATAGCGGGAACGCCAGATGGCGCCGCTGATCACATGGCCGTTTTTTTCGTCTTTCAGCGAAAAATACATATGTCCGGTTGGTCCCAGCTTTGCTTCGCTCACCTCCCCGATGATCTTTACGGTCAAGGGCTTGATTTTTTGGTTGAGCAGTTCGATGTATTCGGAAACCGTATGAATTTCTTTTTTACCGGTTTCCTCGAACGAAAATTGTTTGGAGTATTCCATGATCCTTGGGTGAACGACAAAAAGTATTATAGCATAATGCCGCAAAAAAGACTTCCTTGCAAAACTTCCACTTTGTGGTATGGATAGGTGGGAACTTAAAAAAAGGAGGATTAAATACGTTATTGGAACAGAAGTTTGGTAAAATCAACAAGGTGCTTTTGTTTTGGATATTGGCGGTGGTGTTTCCGGTCGTGTTTATCCTATACCCGATACCGGGAGGGAGAATTCCGTTTGTCGTTCTTTTCCAGCTCATCGGTTATTCCGCTCTGGCGGCGGGAACCGTTTATCATTCTCTGGCTAAACGGGGACTTACCTGCGGCGAGATTTTCGATCAGGAGGTTAACGAAAACTATTGCTTTAGCGTCGTTCTAATGTCTTTTGTCTTCCAAATCGATTTCGGATACGGGATATTCTCCGGTTTTGTCGGAGCGTTTGATCTGGAGATGGTCATAATCATAATTATTCTGTATTCGATCATCGCCTTGCTACGGGCTGCGGTCAGGAAAAACAAGTGCGAACATCCATTAGTCAAAGATTAAGGCGGTAACGCCTTTTTTGTTTACTCCCGGGCAAAAGGAAACCGTGGGTGGACGCGAAGCAGAAGCCGGGTGAGGAGGTCGTTTTGGCAATTAAAAAAAGCCAAAAATTGGCTTTCAAGACTCCTATAGGAATTCTTCGATGGATAAGAACTCTTTGATTTTATCCGTTATCAGGTCGACCAGTTCGCTTGGACCATCATCAATGAAAAGCGTTTTCGCGTCCAGGCTTTCGGCGTGTCGTTCGCGGTCGTCGGTCGCGACGTTGTTCGGAGTGTCGGTATAATCGGCATGACCTTTATTGTGGTCGTAGGCCAGATACTTTTTTTTGCCGGCCACCTCCGCAAAAAAAACCTCGTGCACGGAAAAAATATACCAATAGATCGCTTCGTTTGTCGGTGACGCAAGAATACTTTCCTTAAGGGATGAGGAATACGCGATCAAAATATCTTTGCCTTTTATATTTCTTAAATATACCGTTTCCAGATTGAGCTGGAGTCCGGCTTGAAAGGCAAGTGTATCGAGAGAAAGATGATATATTCGGTTGGAAATCGCGTATATTTCCCGATAATGATCGCTCTTCGCACCAAATTCGTCAAATTTTGTTGCCAGATCGCCCGTATCCGATTCCTCCTCGTTTTTATCAATATGCTGCCTTAGGTCTATCAGGAAAAGGAGTTTTGTCAATAAGGCCGGATTAATTTTATGCTAATAAGCCCAGGATGTATTCTTTGGCCTTAAGCTGTTCTTCGAGGCTGTTCTCGAGCTCCAAGGCGCAATATTTCGAAAAATATTTGACCGGATAGTTTTTCAGATAATCGAAACAAGACAATTCATCAAAATGGTGAGTGTCGAAACGTTTTTCCCCGTCGCCGTTGATCCGGATCTTATCGCCAACTCCGCTGATATGATTACAGCCGATCGGATAGGTTCCCAAGGCTTTTGTGAAGGATTCAAACCTCTCCGGATTTAGCCGCCGGTCGTTTTCCAAATGGGATACATCAAGACAGATTCCCGCCCAATCCTTCATCTCGTCCGGATTATAGGGATTATAAACGTTTTCGATGAATATCTTATCGGAGTGGCGCGACCAATCATTAAGGTGGGGATATTCGGCGCCGCAGTGGGTATTAAAAACTTTGGTGCCGAAATTATTCGCCAGATACTCGATCTCGCCGACCGTCATATCGCTTCTCAAATGGACGAACGGGCAGGACTCGATCGTTGATTTTTCGAGCAACCCGAAATACTCCTTCCGGTTCTCTTCAGAAAGGGTGGTCGGGAACAAGGCGCATTCTTTGAGACCGAGACGCGTTGCTTCAGCGAACATTGCGTGCCAATCCGAGCCTTTGGTAGTAGTAATTGAGACCAGGATGTTATCGGGCTTGATCATATAGATATCCAATCACCTATTGTATAAATGTTTAAGCTTGCGGTCAAATAGTAAAGCGTAACGAAAAAAGACAGAGTTTGTTCCCTGTCTTGCCTCCTTGAGTATTTATATCTCAAGGATTTCCGCCGCTAAAATATTAATCCTTTGCTCGGGAAGTATGATGGTGCCGAACCTTCTCTGCCCATTGTGGATGGGCTTGGATGTTCTGGCCAGCATTCGGATATGATAGCGCCGGGTTTCCAGCGCCATCCGAGCGTTCCGATCCTTAGCCGATTCTACGTATCCAAGATCAATGGCCAGGATAAGATTGCACTCCGCCATTATCATTTCGCCTTTCGGACGGATACGACGGTCCCCGATTGGCCAATCCTCAAAACGGATGGCCTCTCTTTCCCATTTCCTCACTATTCATCCTCCTAATAATATATAGCTTAACACATATTTAATATTATGTCAATATCGCAAGCCTGACGGGTATCGATCAAGATTTTGGATTATTGGCGCTTCGGCCACTCTTTTTTGCTTAAGCAGAAATATGGGCATGAATGAGGCTACTCTTCTTGGCGGTGGAACGAAGAAGAAGATGGTATTGGAATGATTTTCTGTTATAATCTAACAATGAAAAAAGCGGAATTAAGCTTCAATATCGTCCTCGTAGTTGTTGATTTTATCATGCTTTTGGCCGCGTCCGTCGCGGCTTATTATCTGAGAATAAGTCCGTGGCTTGAGGGTTGGCGCCAACCTCAGGAATTTTTTTTGCGGTTTCCTTTTTCCGTTTATTTCCCGGTAGCTATTCTTGTTTCGGCGGTTTGGATCGTCATATTTTTTCTGGCCGGTTTATACCGCTCAAGGTTTGGCCAAAGTATCATTGAGGATTTTACCAAAGTTGTTTTGGCGACGTTGGCCGGAGTGGCCGCGGTAACGCTGTTTTTTTTCTTTAATCAGGAACTTTTCGATTCCCGGTTTATTTTGCTGGCGGCTTGGTTTTTCTCCCTGGTTTTAGTAACGATGGGCCGGTTTGCGATCAAAAAGGTCTGGGCCAGATTCCGGCTCGGTACCCAGCGGACGGTTCTTGTCGGCCCGCCGGAAGTGGTCGGAAGCTTGGCGGCGGCAATGGCCGCCGATCCTTATATTGAACGAAGGGCCGTAGCCAAATTAACCGCATACAACGAAAAAGAACTTAACCGGATCAAGGATGATGAGGGATTCGATGAGGTTATGGTGTGCGACGAAAAAATAGCCAAGGAACAACTGGCGGTTATCGCGGATTACTGTGAGAATAATAACTTGAATTTTCGTTTTATTCCCGATTTATTCCAGACTTTCTTTATCAATATTAATGTTGAAACAATAGCCGGATTCCCGGTTTTGGAATTTAACCGCACACCGCTCGAAGGTTGGGGGCGTTTTTCAAAACGCGCGGTTGACGCGGCGGTCGCGGCGGCGGGAATTGTATTGTTTTTGCCCTTCTGGGTCGCGGTCGCGGCGGTGATAACGCTTGACAGCCCCGGCCCCGCTCTCGTGAAGCTCAAAAGGGTAAGCCGCGGAAAAGAATTCTGCCTGTACAAATTCCGCTCCATGAAAAACAACTCTCAGGAGTTAAAAAGCCGGTATCTCGAACATAACGAACGAAAAGACGGTCCGCTGTTCAAAATCAAAAACGATCCTCGCGTGACGCGCGCGGGAAAATATTTACGAAGAACCTGGATAGACGAGTTTCCCCAGTTGATCAACGTTCTTAAGGGTGAAATGAGCTTGGTAGGTCCGCGTCCGCATGAGCCCGAAGAAGTCGCTTGTTATCAAAAAAGGCACAAAGGCGTTTTTTTTGTGAAGTCGGGCATGACCGGAATATCGCAGGTGAGCGGCAGCTCCAGCTTGCCTTTTGAAGAGGAGGTCAAGCTTGATCTCTACTACGTGAAGAATTGGTCCATGATCTGGGATTTCAAAATTATTCTTAAAACCATGGTTTTGTTTTTCAAACAAAAAGCTTCTTACTGACTGGCCAATTCCTCATAGACCGAAACCATTTCGTTCACCGTTTTAGTTAGGGAAAATTCCGATTCTACGCGCCGCCGCGCTTTTACGCCCATATCTTTTCTTGAACTTTCGTGGGAAAGCAAATACCCGATTTTATCCGTAAAACCGTTTAGGTCGCGCGCCCTTACGCAGAATCCGCTCTCGGCGGAGATTAACTCTTTATGGCCGCCGACATCCGAAATTACCACTGGCACCCCCATCGCCATCGCTTCGGCGGCGCTTAAACCAAACCCTTCGGTAAGCGACGTTGAAACGAAAATCGAAGCGATGGATAGGATCTCGGGTATTTCTTCCTTAAAGCCGAGAAATTTGATATTGGCGGCCAAGTTCATTTTTTTTACCCGTTTGACCATGGCGCTTCGCAGGTAGCCGTCTCCGGCAACGACAAAAGTTGTCCGTGGATAAGCAATCGAAACCTTTTTGGCGATTTTTAAAAAAGAAACGGGATCTTTTTCCCTGATGAGGCGCGAGATGAAAACTACTGTTTGATTTTCTGGCGGTATGCCGTATTTGTTTTTTATCCCGGCCTTTTTTTGGGAAAACAACGAAGGATCGAAGAGAGACAGGTCCACTCCGTTAGGGACAACGGAAATTTTTTTTGGTTCCGCGTATTGTTTCTCGACCAAAAAGTTTTTCATTAATTCCGTCGCTACGATCGTTCTATCGATTGAGGATGAAAATTTCCGGTACCCGAAACCGTGCAGCAAGGCGAAATAGTCCGGATCGATGTGGACCCAATTGACGGTGGCCGCTTGGGTTCTCGCTTTTAGGTAAGGCAGCGCGAAATAAAGAATCTCGCAATTGCTGAATTGCACGATAGTGGTACCTAAATCCGAAACAAGATCTACTATCGCGTCTTTTTGCGACCACAAGCCGCCCGAACGGGAAAGGTCGTAAACGTCGGCCACCGACTCGAATTTTTCCGTCCATTCCCCTTTCTTCAGGGCGCAGCCCAAAACGGGTTGTAATCCGATTTTCGAAAGGTTTTTGACGACATCGAACAATATTCTCTCGGCTCCGCCGAAAACCAGATGCGGAGCAACGAACAGTAAGCGGACCTTACCCCGGTAATTTTTGGATCCGGCCGCCGCCGATGGCGGATCTTGATGTTCGAAAACGGTTGCCCGGCTGTAAAAAAAAACTTCCAAAAAAACGCCTTTGGCCAAAGCTTTCACGCGCCACGGAAACAAGCGCTTGACGAACTCATAGAATTGGTAAAGCTTATTGACCATGGGCGTTGAATTTACCCGGACTGAATGACTGGCGACTTTTCGTGGAGTGCTCATTTTAGAAAGGAATCCGCTTTTAAGAATTCATCCCGGGCCTTGTCGTTCAGGTTTTCGTTTGAGTATGCCGTTCCGTTAACGCGATGCAGTTTTTCGATCTGGGCCAACACGACTTTTTTGTCGGGTACGATGTAGTAAGGAGATAGAACGTATTCTTTTTTGTAATAAGGTAAAATTTTATCGAGCAGTAAATGAATATCGACGTATCTTTGTTGCGTAAAATAAAGATCGGCCAACGCAAAGGCGGCATCCAGGCCGAATGGATATTTACTTAACGCGACCCGGTAATTTTCTTCAGCTGCCGGTTGATCGCCTTTCGCCAGCTCGATTTCTCCTAAAAACAAGCGATTTTCCGAGGTGTCGGACCAAAAAAGCGCTTGATCGGTGAAATTGACTGAGGCGGAAAAATCGTCTTTATTCCCGGTCTTTTTTGCCGAATCAAGGTAAAGACCGGCCAGCCGGAGACGGTATCGGGGATCGAAAGGATCGGTATCCGCGGCTTTTTGAAGGCTGCTTAAGGCTTCCGAAGAATGTCCTTCTTCCAGATAATAGATGCCGTCCTGGTATGAGGAATCCGCCATAAAATCCGTTATTCCAAAATATAACAAGACCAGAGCCAGCGGAAAAAAACCAATAAGTGATCGGTCCGCAATTTTTTTGGCCCATCCCATCCTTTCGTCGCCAGCTTCAGGGTTACCGTAAAACGTTCCGGCTTTCAAAATTATTCCCGAGATCAGAAAAAAAGCGATCAAATTAGCCAGATAGGACCAGCCGAAATTGACGCCATTATCAAGCAGACTGGCCGCGGCGCCTCCGGTCAATCCGATCAAAACGAGATCGGCGGTATCGGCCGAATCCGTTAGGCCCTTTTTTAAATTCGTAAGCAGTTTAAAAACGGAAAGCAAAAAACCGCAAATATAGACCAAAAAAACCAAAAACAAAATTAAGCCCCCTTCAGCCAAAACCTTCAGATAGAAATTGTGGGGATCGGTACTGTAGTAAAAAGGCGGTTTCAGGTACTGTTTATCGTAATAAGGATAAGATCCGAGGCCTCCGCCCAAGAATATCCGGTCTTTGAAGATATCCCAAGCCCCTTGCCAGAAAAAGATCCGCGCCACAGCGGCGTTTTCCTGGACAGTTTCGGCGTCGTAAACCACGTTCGCCGCCGAAACCTGTTTGGCTTGATAAGACTTGAGCCGCGAGAAACCGGTAATCACCGTCAGGCTGGCTAGAATTATGATCGCGATCAAGGCGAGCGAATGCTTATTGGCGATTTTTTTTTGGAAGAATACGGCTAAAAATAGCATAACGGAAAAAAAGCTTATCCACGCCCCCCGGCTTCGGTCAAAATAGAAAACAACGAAAAATAAAATATTGGTAGCGATCAGGTAAATCTTCCAATGGCGTTGTGGTTTTCCCAGGAAAAGCAAACAAACCGCGAGCATCAGAGGGTAGGTTATAAATTCGCCGAAAGGGATATGGCTGTAAAAAGTCGAGGTTAAGCGCAAAAAACCAAAACTTTGAGAAACGGAGAAATCATATAAGCCAATAAGGGAAAGAAGAATTCCAAGCCCTAGAACAAGATAGCCGAAATACCGGATCTCTTTTTTGGAATCGATAAAATTAAAAACAAGAAAACACAAAATGAAACACGCCAGAAAGTTCAGGAATTCGGACAAACCGCGATACTTGTCCGGTGAAAAGATTACCGACGCGCCCGATCCAAACACAAATAACGCCAAAAAAAGGAACGGAACGTAAGCTCCTTTAAGGTCAAATTTTCCCTTCAACTTCCACATAAAAAAAACCGTCGGGAGTAGAAGGGAAAATAATACCAATTGCCCGGTCGCGCTTTTTCCACCCCAAAAGAGCGGCGGAACGAAAACAATGGCGGAAAGCAAAGCCAGAACCGCAAGTTCGCGCAAGCTGTAAGCTTTGCCTCTTTGTGGTATTGCCATGGATTTATAGAACCTTCAGCATTTGATCGAAATCCGGAATTTCCAGCCGCGCGTTCAGTTCTTTGACCGTGGACAGCGTCCGGTTCAATTCGGTCGAATCGTCGGCAATTATTTCGCAATCGATATCGTATTTTTCCCGGAACTTCAAAAGCATCTCGTATTTTGAAACTACGTTGGAAAAAACGTGGTAGACGCCTTTTTGAGGATAATCGGAGCGGTTTTCAAAAATCTTTTTGCAAATATTCCCGAATTCCCGCGTGGTTATGCCGTTCCAAAAATGTCGGCGGTAACCATTAATAGTTTTACCTTCTTGTTGTTTGAACCATCCAAGCAGGCTGAAAAATCCCTCAATTTCCGGCCCGACAATCGAAGTCCGCAAGGTTAAACAGTTTTGCGGTTCGCCCAGGCTCTTTGAAAGCCCGTAAAGGTCAGTGGGGCTCGGAAGCGAATTTTCATCGTAGGGAAAGCCGGCCAGTCCGCCAAAAACGCAGTCGGTGGTGATATGGATAAGCTTTGATCCAAAAGTATCGGCCAATAGGTGCGGTAGGGCCGAGTTGATGAAAAAAGTGTTGGAACAATCTTTTAAGGAATGCGGTATGATAATGCCCGCGCAATTAACGATTCCGTCGACCTTACCGAGTTCACCGAGAAATTCCCGATAGCGCGGGCTGGCGCCAAGGTTCTTAAAACCTTTCACGTAATCATCGTAAATAAGATTGAAATCAAAACTTTTGGCCTCGTGGGGTTTAACGCTTCCGTAAGCCTTTTCGAGAAGCGGCAATTTGTCGGATCTGTGCAAAAAAATAATAAGGTTGAAGCTGTCTTTGAGGACATTGTAAACCATGCTTCCCAGCATGCCGTTAGCTCCGAGAATAGCGATTGTCTTTTTATTGTTTTCCATACTTTAGCGAGAACCCGCTAATTATATTTTCTTAAAATATTTTTTGCCTGGCTGGCGATCAGGCGCACGATTTTTCCGGAAACGTTCTCTTCCTGATAGCAGGCCGGCGCCTTAAAAATTTCGTTTCCGGCAAATTGGCTGGTTACGATTTCGATCGATTGCAAAACCATATCTTTGTCCAATCCCGAAAGGATCGCGGCGCCTTCATCGTAAGCTTCGGGCCGTTCCGAGCTGGTTCTCACTTGAACGGCGGGGAATTTGATCATCGAACATTCTTCCAAAATCGTCCCGCTGTCGGAGAGGGCGCAAAAAGAATTTTGCTGCAGATTGATATAATCGAAATATCCAAAAGGCTTATGGGATTTCACCAGGGAATTGAGTTTTAAACCCTCTTGATCGAGGCGTTTTTTCGTGCGCGGATGGATACTAAAAATCACCGGCAGTTTATAAACTTTTGCGACTGCGTCCAAAATATCGGCCAGTTTGGTCAAAGCTTCTTTACGGTCGACGTTTTCTTCCCGGTGGAGGCTGGCGGAAAAATATTTTCCTTTTTTTAGTCCCAATCGATCGAGAATATCCGAGTCGGCTATCTTTTTTTTATAATAATTGAAAACTTCCCACAATGGCGATCCGGTAACAAAGATGGTTTCGTTTCTTATGCCTTCCCGGATGAGATATTGCCGCGCGTTTTCGCTGTAAGGCAGGTTGATGTCGCTGATATGGTCGATTATCCGCCGGTTTATTTCTTCGGGAACGTTTTCGTCAAAACACCGGTTCCCCGCTTCCATGTGGAATATCGGTATCTTCATCCGCTTGGCAACGATGGTCGATAAAGCGCTATTGGTATCCCCCAAGATCAAAAGGCAATCCGGCTTTTCTTTTAAGAACACTTCTTCGCATTGGATAATAATATTGGCAATTTGGCCGCCCAGGCTGTCGGCCTTGACGTTCAAAGAATAATCCGGTTTTCTTATCCCCATTTGTTCAAAAAAAATTTTGTCCAATTCGTAGTCGTAATTCTGGCTGGTACGCACCATCACATGGTTAAAATGACGGTCCAGTTTCTCGAAAATCCGGGATAAGCGGATGATCTCGGGCCGTGTTCCAAAAACCGTCGCTACCTTTATTTTTTTGGCTATTTTCGCTTCCATTGGTTATTTTTTTATGAATTCCAGGTCTTTTTTGATTTCTTCAAGAGAAAGTAGCGTTTTTTCCATCTCCTCTTGCGACAACTGTCTGGTGTTTTCCGAAGTGTAGCCGCTCGCGGAAACATCCGCGTTTTGATTGCCTTCGAAATAATATTTACGGTAATCGATTTTAGAAAATTCCGGGTGTATCCGGAAATAATCTCCGCAGTCTTCGGTTCTCAATAATTCTTCCGCTGAGATCAGGGTTTCGTGCATTTTTTCTCCCGCGCGGATACCGATCTCCCTGGTTCCCAGGCTGTAAGCGAAAATCGAAACCATCGCCTTGGCCAGATCCGAAATGGTGGCTGCCGGAGATTTTTTTACGTAAATTTCCCCGTCTTTGCCGTTGCTTAACGCGTAAAGAACCAGATCGACCGAATCGTCCAGCGTCATCATGAACCTGGTCATTTTTCCGTCGGTTATCGTAAGCGGCTTAGATTGCTTCATCAAATCAATGAAGAAAGGGATTACCGATCCGCGGGAATACATCACATTACCGTACCTTGTGGCGCACAACACCGTTTTACCTCTTTTCGACTGGGAGGACGCGATCATTATTCTTTCCATCAACGCCTTGGTCATACCCATCACGTTTATCGGATAGACCGCCTTGTCGGTGCTTAATACGACAACTCTTTCAACCTCATGATCGATAGCCGCGTTTATCACGTTATAAGCTCCGATCGCGTTGGTTTTGATCGCTTCCATCGGAAAAAATTCACAATTAGGAACTTGCTTTAACGCGGCGGCATGAAAAACCAGATCGACGCCCGCCATTGCGTAGCCGATTGTTTCTTTGTCCCTGATGTCCCCCACCACGAATTTCAACTTATCGTTGTTGTAGCGGTTACCCATATCGAACTGTTTTTTTTCGTCGCGGCTGAAAATGATAATTTGCTTGGGGTCAAGCGTCAATAAGTGGTCGACTGCGGTGTGCCCGAAAGAACCGGTCCCGCCGGTTACTAATATCGTTTTGTTTCTAATATGATCGATGAAACGGCGGATATCGGATGCCATAAAGTAAAATATTTGTTTTCCGATGGTGTTTCGCCCTGGGTGGCCTAAAATCGCGCCATTCGTGCAAAAAATTATCCTAAAAGATTTCTTCCGGAGTACCCAAATCCTCCTCGCTTCTTCCCGCATTCCGCGGAAAAGAAACCGATTTTTTTTATTCTGAAAGAATCGGCAGTCTCCGGCACCTTTTAGGTTTCCAGAACCTGCCCCTGCCCTCTAAAATAACGAATAATCAATTTACGACTCGGAATGTCTTTAGTGAGTATATATTATCCAAACCGTTCCTTCAATCCCGAGGTTAATGATCGACCGGTCGTCATTGCCAGTCTGCCCGTTGGCGAGAGCCAAAACCTAATGGTTTTGTCGCAAGTGAAAGCGGGTGAAAAAACGATGCATTGATCGTTTTGCGGATTTCAATATCTTCAAAGGAGTGGCGAGCAACAAATACCGTAAAGAAAAAAAGGGCGAATAATTTATGGCCTTCGCGATAAGTTTGATTGCCAGCACGTACCGTCTTTGCAACAAGGCTTGGAGACCGTAAAATAAATGCATTTCCGCCATCAAATCGGCCTTAAATGGATGACCAAGCGATGAGTCGTCAGCCAGCGCCCGTTCGTAATAAATTTTACGCGCACTAATATTATCCTCGATTTTTACCTTTTCGTCCGGATGCTGCCGGATAACGGCCAGATTTTTTTGGATATGCAGAATTTTTCGATCTTTCGCTATTCTTCGCCAAAGATCAAAATCTTCGCAAACATTCATCGCAACGTTGAAACCTCCGGCTTCTTTCAATATATCGCTTCTTATCATTACGGTCGGAATCGTTATAAAAGAATTTTTGATAAACAGCAGTTTGGGATATATATTTCCCGATAGATTTCCGCCCCATTTTTCTCCCACCATCAAAAAACCTTTTTCGTCCATCATCAGTGCGTGTGAGTAAGACATGGCGTATTCGGGAAATTTTTCCATCGCCTCAACCTGGATGAGCAGTTTGTCGGGCAAAAACGTATCGTCGTCATCCAAAAAGGCGATGTATTTTCCCTGAGCCAAATTAATTCCCCGATTTCTGGCGAAAGATACCCCCGAGTGGTTCTGTCGTGCATACCGGATCGTCGGGTAGCCGCTGACATCGAATGCTTCGCTCAGGCGGATATTGGATCCGTCGTCAACGATAATTATTTCAAAGTTTCGATAACTTTGGGCAAGCACGCTTTTTATGGCGTCCTTGCACCACAAAGGCCGGTCAAAATACGGGATTATTACGCTGACTTTCGGTTGATCGAAAACCATATTTTTTTTGCGACTCTTTTGGTGAGTCTGACGGCGCGGTTTTCAAAAAGGAGAAAATACCGCTTGGGATGGTAAAAAAAAGAAATCAGCAGGTATTTAATTCCTTTAAAAGATACCCTGTTCCCGCTCATCCACCACGCGAGAAAATACGCGGAGCTGAAGGTTTCATTTTTTAATTTTTTAAGGCTTTCGGGAAAATCCGGCAAGTCGTAAATTTTTTTGGCGAGATCGATATGTTCCTTCGACATTCGGTCGCCCAAGCTGTTGACGCTCGCCGAACCGGTATGAACCCGGAATGTCGCTAAAACCTCGGGCAGGCGGGTAAACGTTCCCGTGAGCCCGGCCCTTAGCCAAAAATCAAAATCCGATACGTATTTGAACCGTGCGTCGCGTCCGGCCAGTTTGTCGATAACCGATTTGCGGAAGAAGGCTCCTGGTCCCGGAACGCAATGGAATGTTCTTAGAATATACTCATAGTTATAATCCGGCGTCCTGACTTTTTCAAAAACACGCCCTTTCTCGTCGATTTTTTCCCAATCGGGGTAAACAACGATCGTTTCATGATGCGACCGGAAACATTGAACGATTTTTTTTACCGCCTCCGGTAAAAGTGGATCATCGGAATTTACGACGCCGACGATTTCTCCTTTTGCCAATGAAAACCCTTTATTTACCGTCCGGGCTTCCCCTATATTCTCGTGTTTTTCCAAAATCACCCGGCCTTGGTATTTATGCAGCACATCCCAGCTATTATCGTTCGATCCGTCATCCAACAGAATATACTCGATATTCGGATAATCCTGATCCAGCACGCTTCGGATGGTTTTATCCACCAAATCAGCCCGATTGTAAACCGGCGTTATTATGGTAACCAACGGCCAATCTTTATCCATGATTATTTATAAGGCGATCGTAAACCCTTAATATTTCAGGCGCCAGGTCGTTCCATCCGAATTTAAGGGAAGTTTCCTGCGCCGCTTGGCCCATTCTTTCTCTTAATTTTCTATTTTGCAATAGAATGTCCATTTTTTCGGTTAGTGAGGCGAGGTTATCGGCCGGAATAATAAATGCTTCCTTTCCGTTTGTTATGTATTCGGTAATTCCGATATTTTTGGTGCAAATGAACGGTTTGCCCGCGGCCATCGCTTCCAGGCAGACCATGGAAAAACTTTCCAGAACGCAAGGGTGGACTAAAAAATCGGACGCCGTAAAATAAGCCATTATTTCCGGCGGCGGGATTTGGCCGACAATGTAAATTTGATCTTCCAAGCGGGCGTTCCTAATTATATCGCGGTAGAAATTTTCAAGCGAGCCGGCGCCCAATATTAAAATTACGAACGAATTCCCCTGTCTTTTTTTTAACTCGATAGCGGCATATAGGACTTGCTCGATGCGTTTTATGTGCGCGAAAAAACCGACAGCTAAAATTACCGTTTTATTTTCCGTGATGCGTTTCCATTGTTCAGGAATGGGCTTGATCTTTGAATTCCCTATCCCATTGGGAATGACCTGGATTTCTTTCTCGATCCCTTGTTCTTTGTAGGAACAGGCCGTCATTTTTGAGACGGCGATCAGCTTATCGGCGAGGTTCAAATTATTAACGACTTGTTTCATGGCATCCGGGCCAAAACATGATACGTGATACTCGTATAGGTTATGGATGGTCACAAGCGATGGAATGTTCAGCGTCCGTCCCACCACCGCGGCTTCGTCGCCGATATAAACTTCATGGCCGTGCACGAGAGAAAAATGGTATCGCGAATGTAATTTTTTTGCCTTACTCACGATTTCCATCCTTAAAAAGCTTTTTTTCCGGGATTTTTCATCATAGCGCCGGTTAAAAACGAATTTTTCGGCATTCAGCAGGAATGTCGATAGATGGCATTTGAGATAATGGATGCTGATATCGCCATCCTTGACCACCGATTTTTCTATTTTCGTTTTAAAGGAAACCGGCACAATTACCGCTATATTGTAATATTTTTCCAGAGCTTTTAATTGGTTTTGGACGAAAGCTCCCAAGAAAAGAATGTTTAGATTGGGATAAAGTTCGGTAATGACGAGAATCCACGGTTTTTGATTATTCATGTGGTCAGGTTTTGAGTCCTTTCAGCGAATCGGAGTAAAGAGCGGATATTTTGGGTATCAAATTATCCCACCGGAACTTTGTTGAGGCACGATAGGCCGCTTGGCCCATCGTTTTTCTCATGCCGGGATTTTTCAACAGAAGGTCCATTTTTTCAGTCAGAGCAGCGATATCGTCTGGCGGAACGACAAAAGCTTCGATTCCATCGGTTATGTATTCGGTAATCCCGATATTTTTCGTGCAAATGAACGGTTTGCCCGCGGCCATCGCTTCCAGGCAGACCATGGAAAAACCATCGACAACGCTGGGGTGTAAAATAAAATCAGCCGCCGCGAAGTAAGACATCATTTCCGACGGCGGAATTTGGCCAAGGACGAGTATCCGATCCTTCAGGCCGTTATTAGCGGCGATTTGTTCGTACAGGCTTTCCAGCGGTCCGGTGCCGATAATCAAAAGAACGAAGTTTTTGTATTTTTCTTTCAATTTCGCGGCCGCGTAAATCGCCTGATCGATACGTCCTGCCTCCAGAAAAAGTCCGACGCTTAAAATAACCGTTTTGTCTTTTAAATACCCGCGTAACGGTTCCGGACTCGATCCGGCGCAAATATCGCCAATCCCTTCAGGAATGATTTGAAAACTTTTTTTGACGCCGTTAGCGATATATGAATCTGCCGCGATTTTTGAAACGGTTACGATTCTATCTGCGTTATTTAAGTTTTTGATTACCGCCTTCATAGCCGCTTGTCCAAAAAGCTGATTATGATAATCGTATAGATTATGAATGGTGATTATCGAGGGAATCCCAAGCGAACGTCCGGCGCCGGTGGCTTCGTCTCCGGTATACGCCTCATGGCCGTGAACCAGCTGGAATTTATATTTTTTGTCGAGCTTTTTTGCCAATCCGATTATTTTCCTCCGCGAAAATTTTTTCTTTAGAGCGATTAAGGTTTCCAGATCGTATAAACCCAGTTTGAACATCGCCGAAAGAAATGCCAAAAAATAATCTTTTACGTAGTAAACATCGAGATCGCCGCGCTTGGCAAAACCCTGTTTTACTTTTGACTTGAATGAAACCGGCACAATTACCGCTATTCGATAAAGTTTTGTCAGCTCTTTCAGCTGGTTAAACACAAATGATCCCAAAAAAAAGAGTTCCTCTTCAGGAAATAATTCCGTAATAACCAGAATGGCCGGTTTAATTTGATTCATGGGTGAACGGCGCGCCTAAAAATGAAGTGAGCGCGCTTTTCAAGTTATCCAGCGTCAGATATTTCAAAAATGCCTTCGTGCCGTTTTTTGTAAGCTTGGCGTACAATTCATTGTCGTCCGCCAGCAGAGCCAGCTTTTCCAGGATTTGCCCGGATTCCAATGAATAACAGCAAATACCCGCATTGTTTTCCTCGATAAATTTAGCCGGTGACGCATATTTTGGACCATGGAATAATACCGGCCGGCCGGCCGCAAAATATGCTGTCAATTTACTGGGAAAACTTGTTTTGGCCACGACTTCGCGATTCTCGCCAAAAAAATATGGACAATAAACAATATCCATTCCCGACAGGGTTTTTATGGTTTCATCCAAAGACATGCGTCCCAGCTTCTCGATTCGGGCGCCGCAGGGAACGTCGACATAATCCAGATCGCCGATCAGATATACTTTGACATCGCGGCCGCTTATCCTCCAATTCGCCGATGATAATGCTGCAAGAAACGCATTCCATTCATCGGTGGCATACAACTGGCCCGCCAGACCAATTGACAGCTGGGAGTTTCCGTTTGGCGAGAGCGCCGGTTCCCGGGCCATTTTTTTATCCAGGCTGCCCCAAAAAACAATCGTTTTAACGCCATATCTTTTTGAATAATCGTCCGCCATCGCCCGGGAAGCCGTGCCGCAGGCAATACTATGCTTTATGGCTTTGTCGAATTCCGCAAGCACTTTCTTCTTTGAATATTTATCCAGCCCGACGGCGTCAAGCACCCAGGAAGGATCGTCCAAAACCATAACAATCAAGGGAACGCCAAGTTTCATGGCGATCTTCCGTGCGGAAATTATCGTTGTTTTCCCCTGCAGCACTGCCCAGACGCAGTCAACGCGATAATTTTTACCGAAACGCACGGCTTGATCGATAACCGTTTTATCTATGAAAAAATTGCGCGCTAACTCCGCGATAAAACCGGCGCATTGACCCGGCGTTCCGGGAAGCAATTTACCGATGGCCGACGAGTATCCTCGTGGTTCGTTTATGATCCGGTGAGGGATCCACGAAAGATCCGGAGAAATTCCGACTTTGAACAATGGGTCCTTGGCTACAAAACAAGAAATGTCCTCCCTGGGAACCATTCGGCAAAGCTGGTCAAGCATAATTCCGCTGGAAACTTTTTGCGTTGGCGGCAGAAAACTGAAAAGGAGGTAATTCATATCTTGTTTAAGAATGGCAAGCGTTTTTTCACGTTCTTTATGAAGGAAAGCGTTTTCCAGGCCCGCGAATGGCGGATTTTATCCAATTCAAACCGGCATGAACGCAGTTCTTCTTCCGCAATTTCAAGCTTATACCGTAAAAACAAAAACATCGACTCCATCGGCGCTTCAGGCGGGTCGATCCGTCGTTTTGACTGATCATAGGTATTGTTGTCGCCGAAATTGCCCTTCCAGGCCGGAAAGGGAAATTCAAGGCCGCTTTTGCCGACGGGCGGGAGGTCTTTGCCTCGGCACACGCAAATAATAATGTTCGGTTTTTGCGGGCGGCGTGAATAATCGTAAATTATTCCGTCCCTATCCTGGTAGAATAATTCCGCGTCGGGAAATCCCAAGAAGTTGTTTTCCTTGATGTTTCGGATCATGTGATGGGGATTGCCGTCAGCTTCGCCGTAAGGAACGTCGAACAGGAGCCTTTGGCGAAATTTTATCTTTTTCGCCAAATCGAGGCCGGCGGCAACGTGTTCCAAGACCTGGTGCGAAACCGCGTAATCGCATTCCGGCATTTTGGCGATAAACTTCGATAATTCGGCTTGGACATATTCGATATTTTCGCGAGCATAATTTTGTCTCGCGAATTCCAAACTTTCTTTTGAGGAATCCACTCCGGTTACGCGCGAACCGGAGAGGTGGCTCATCATATGGCTCCCATGCCCCACTCCGCAACCAAGATCAAGGATTTCGAGGGCTCCGTTTCGTTTCGTTTTTCCGTTCTCTTGATCATGGTTGATGATTTCGTAAAAAAAACGGTAGGCGCTTTTATGGCGCACTACTTCCATCCAATCGTGGCTTATTCCCGGGATCAATCTTTCCCCCTTGTTGTAGATTGCTTTTTCCAGCAAAGCAAGCGTAAGCGAAAAAGGTTTTTTGCCGTCAAAATTGTTGTGATCGTTTTCCATCGATTTTATTATGATTTCCGGCGAGTTGACCAATCAAACAAAGGTCGGACGGTTCCGTCGTAGCGTCCGTAATAATCGCCCCTTACCTCCGATCCGTCAAGAATCCGAAGTCTTAATACTTTATGGGTCATGCACGAGTCGATAAAATGCCGGCCGAACAGGTTTAGCGAAACGTCGAACCATCCGTCATTGAAGAAGTTGGCCGGAATACGGCAGACGCTGACGTATCGACCCTTGGGCATTGGTTTGCCGTACCAATTCGATTCGTGGTTTCCGATAGTTCCAAAAACGCAATTTCCGCCGTTGTCGTAAAAGATAACCGTCATCCCGCAAAAAACATTTTCTTCTTTTGTTTCAAATTCGATTTCAATGTTAAAACTATCGTTAGTGGAAAGCTTGTTTACCGGTTTTCCCTCCAAGTTTTTGACCGAAACTTTTTTAACCGACGCCGATTGGTTTTGAGGCTCGGTAGAGCCATTGGCCCAGTCTTTGGACATGATGGTCAGTTCCGTTTCAAAACCCTCGCTCACGCTTCCAAGGTAAGAATTGACCACTTCCCTGCTTGAACCGTTCTTTTTTATTTTTCCATCCTCAATCCATACCGCCCGTTCGCAAATATTTGCCACTTGGTTTAAGTCATGGGAAACGAAAATGATCGTTTTCCCGGATTTCTTGAATTCGGCTATTTTGTCAAGACATTTTTTTTGGAAAGCGGCGTCGCCCACGGCCAAAACTTCGTCAAGCAAGAGGATCTCGGGATCCAAATGGCTGGCAACCGAGAATCCCAGGCGAACGGTCATTCCCGAGGAATATTTTTTCACCGGAACGTCAATAAAGTTTCCGATATCGGCGAAACGGATAATATGACCGATCCGTCGGCTGATCTCACGCTTGGTTAATCCCAGGATAGTTCCGTTCAAATAGATATTTTCTCTGCCGGTAAGGTCGGCCTGAAATCCCGCGCCCAGCTCGATCAGCGAAGCGACTCTTCCGTTTATCGCAACCGTTCCCAGCGTTGGCTTGGTGATTCCCGCCAGTATTTTTAAAAGAGTGCTTTTCCCGGACCCGTTTTTGCCGATGATCCCGATAATTTCCCCGGCGTTTATTTCCAGGTTAACGTCTTTAAGGGCCCATATTTCGTCGCAAACTTGAGGTTTAAAAATACTTTTGAGAAAAAGCGGCCGGCCGCGGCTGACGCTGTATTTTTTTCCCAAATTTTTTGCCTGGACCATTATCATATCCAATCCGCAAAAAACGGTTCTCGTTTTTTGAAAATAATAATTCCGAAAATAAATAAAATCGCCGTCAAAATCATCGATGCGGCCAGAGCAAAGAAAGTCGGAGCATCGCCACCGAGCAAGGCAAAACGATAGAGCGAAATTATTCCCACCATCGGATTGGCGGCGTAAAGGTCAACAAAGCGTTGCGGTACCATTGAAAGCGGATAAATGATCGGTGTCAAATAAAACCAGGCCATAGTCAAGGCTTGGATGATAAAGGAAACGTCGCGGTAATAAATATCCAGGCTTGAGGCGATCAGGACAAGGCCGGCGGTAAAGATGATGTGCAATAGGATCGCGAACGGAAGTAAAATCAAAGGCCACGAGATGTTGGCGAAAATAAGAATCGCGGGCAGGAGAAGGGCCAATGACAATATCAAATTAATCGCATTTGAAAGAATTACCGATAGCGGCAGTATTTCCCGCGGAAAAGCCGCCTTTTTTATGAGATCGCGATTCGCGGTTAGCGATCCGGTTCCCGAGATTAGCGATTGGGAAAAAAATGTCCACGGTAAAAGACCGCAGAAAAGAAACAAAGAATAATTCTGAACCGGTATTCTGACGATTAACATGAAAACAACGCTTAAAACCGCCATTTGCAAAAGGGGGTTTAAAAAGGCCCACAAAAAACCCAAAAAAGCCGATTTATACCTCGTTTTCAATTCCTTGGTCGTTAAGGCGAGCAACAGATCGCGCCGTTCGTATAGTTGTTTAAAAAAGACAATAATCATATTCAAAACAAAGCAAACTTCATCATCCCTAAGGCTTTTTATTCAATTAATCGTAACATACGAACCACCGCTTGTCCAAAATCCGGTTTTTGAACCGTCAACAAATCGGTAAGGGCAAAGATGAGAAAATATAGGGAATCAAGCGGGGTTACGCGCGCGCGGATTCCAGCGATAAAAGATTTGCTTTGGGGAGGAAATCATTTAAACGTTCAAAGCCGGCGCGCCAATTCGCGAGATCAAAAAAATGCCGCTAAAAAAACGCGAGGGTTGTCGCGTTAATATTGGGAAAAGTGGACGTGGTTGCAATGATAACAATTGGTTTTTAAAAAGCAGGCTTCGATCGCCTTCCGAAAGATCTCGATTTCTTGAGGCAAGGACAATTTTTTTATTCTTAAGCCGGAAATACAGAATTCGATTTCGCCCGGTTTCCGGTGTTTTGGCAGGCTGCCGTCAAAATCGCCGCAAGTAAGGCATTGCCATTTGATATCGAGCGGAAGTTTTTTAACGACCGGTTGATCCCGGATCCAGGCCACCTGATCAAGCTTGGCTATTAAATGCCGAGTGATCGAGATAGAGTTGGTTTTTCTTGACGCCTCGATCGAAACGATTCCGAGCGGAGCCGAAAATTTGGCGGCTTTACCGTGAAAGCCCGTAGTTTCCCGATCCTGAATCAGGTATGAGGCGAGAGGCGTGCCCGCGAGCGAGCAAATTATCCGGGCTTTACCCATCCTTTTGTGCGCACCGCCGATCTCGGATCCCGTGACTAAGAATTCTCCGTCCGTAGCCTCATCGGGAATCAAATATTTTTTTCCCGACCAGGGCGGATAGATGAGCATATAGTTTTTTAGCCACAAGACCTTAATGTCTTGTTCCGTCAGCGTTCTCCATAAGCCTTCGTTTTTTAAATGCCGTATGACTATGTTCATCCCATTTCCTGCTGCATTGCCGAGCAGCGCGCCGCCGATTGCCGTTAACGGGCGCCGCGCTGCTTGCCAAGCTATTCAAAGTGCTGATCTGGTAGAATTTTATACTAAACTATTATTACCGATATGTCAACGTGGCGGTTTTTTTATGTCGAATATTCATAATTGACCTGAATAAAGAAAAAAAGGCGAACTATGCCTTTTTTTTAAATTTATCCGTGTCGCGCAAGGAGATCAAAACCAAGATGATATAGAAGAAAGCCAAGAGACCGGCTAGGGCAATCAGGCCGACTGTAAAGATAAGGAAGGTAAAGAACGCGAAAGCACGGAAATTCAATCGCAGGATGTCGGTGTTCGGCTTGGAAAAGACAATCCGTTTATTGGTAATATTTTCGGTCCAGGCTATTTGGAAATTGTTGAACGGACCCCATTCCGATACCGGAATCGGATAGGATACCGTTGGCTCCGAAAGCTTCGCGATCATCAGTTCTTTTCCACCTTTTTTAAGGTACCAATATTCTTCCCTAATCCGCAAACGGTAAGAGTCTTTTACGAACACCGCTATCAAGGCGGAACCATTTGCGGCCAAGGCACTGCTTGCCCGTTCCTTGAATTTCTCGTAGCTTTCGTTCTGTTCCTTGCCGGTAAAACCGTACTCGGGCGCTTCGGAAATTTTTAGCATTTCTTTATAGTCCCAGCCGTAATTTGCCGCTATCAGCTGGCCGGTAGTTTCTCTGTTTAAATATTTGTCGGGTTCCGGATTCATTATTCCGCCATATAAAACTTGAAAGGCGGCGGAAAAAACGACGATATATACCAACAAGGTTAAAATCGTTTTAGGTAAAAGTCTCATTGCTGTTCACGCTCCCAATAAGGCAATGTTTCGCCCTTTTTTAAATGAAACTAGTTTGGTTATACCAATAATATCGAGGATGTCAATCAGGTTTTACAAAATAAAAACCCCGGATGCGGGGTTAGTTTTCCAAACCGATTAACATATCGGAAAATCGTTTGTCAGTTAGTTTTTTCCGTCAGAGATTCTTTTGAAACCGTGGCGAAGGCCAGAACGCTGACCTCCGGCGTCCAATCCGGTCCCATGATGATTTTTTTGAGCTCCCTGATCGTATCGTCCGGAGGAAATTGTTTTTTGGGCATCGCTTCCGCGTATAGGCGGTCGATTGTTTCAAGTTTACCGAGGAACTCGTGGAACCAGAGCGGATTTTCGCACAGGTTCTCGGCGAATTCCCGAGGCTCGAAGGAAGCCAGTTCTTTAGTGATAGCCTTAAGCTGTTCATCCGCTGCCCGGGCTTTCTCCGTTGGAATAAAGCTGTTTTTGATAAACACTTCGAAAACGAACAGCTCGGCGAATTGATCGTCCCTTTTCAAAATTTCGCTCCCGGCTTCGCGGTTGATTTTCTGCGACAGGACTACGGCATCGCGATGGAGCTGGACCTGTTCGATCTTAGCCAGCGAATCGGAGCGAAGCTGATCAATCTCATTTTGCCCTTCATCGGATAGGGCGTAGTTTGCCACCTTTGACCGTTTTAATTTTTTAACCGTTGCCGCTATGTCTTTATCAACCTGCTCTTTTAAAGCCGGAGGCATATCCTTGGTGCAGTCTTCATAAATTGACGGCGTAAAACCGTAATGCGCCAATGCTTCCGGCCAAAAATCCTTTTCACCAATGTCTTTGAGCATGATTCCTCCTTGTTAATTTGCTGCTTATATCCTACTTAAATTTTTCAGATCGTCAATATGGCGCGTCCTCTTGGCGGTTTGGCTTTTAAAACAAATCTTCCCAAAAGATCAGAATAAGAGATATCAATCCCAAAACCATTCCGGCTCCCTGGAGACGCGTTATTTGCTCCTTATAGAAAATAATGCCGATCATAATGGCCAGAATAGCGCTAATAACCGAAAAAATTGAGATGCCGCGGGCCAGACCGGATCCGTATTTCAACGAAAACAGCCAAGCCAGATTGGAGGCCAGATAAAAAATTAAGCCGCCGATCAAAAACCAGGACCGGCCGTTCAGCGACCATTCCTTGGACATTACGTCGGCGGCCATTTCAAAAACAATGACCAGGATTAAAAATATGATCCACATCGGCTGGATATCAGACTAATTCAATACTTCAACATTTTTAAAAATATCTCCGTTGCTTTTTGTCGCCCAAAGCAGTTTGTTGCCGTCTAAGGATATGCTTTGAAATATTAAATCGTCCAATGATTTAACAATTTTTCCGTCAACGACCAAACAGTCGGACATGCTGTTAAATGTGTGCGCGAGCGCAAAAACCTTGCCATCATCAGTAATTATCGGTTTGTCGGCCAAATAATAATTTTGCCATTCCGGCGCTGGCTGGCCGTCAAAAAACAAGTTGTATCCGACAACGGTATCCATATCATCGTGCTTTGTGGTTGCGTAAATCAGCGAACCGCTGGCGCCAAAGCCGACCGGGAATGCATCATCACCGTCAATTTCGTAAGTTCTCTGCTTGGTTCCGGCAATCAACGTTTTTGATGACGTCGGGCTTTTGAAAGAACCTTTATCCCAAGTTTCCCTAAGATAGGAAAAACCAACCCCGCTGTTTGAATTGTCAAAAACGGTATAACCGGTATTAAAATCAATTTCTTCCCAGGAGGATTGATCTTTGTTTAGCGTGTCGGATGCGGTATGAATCGGTTGTCCATTAAAATAGAAAACATATTGTTTGAGTTTGCTTGGGCGATTTGAGAATTTGGGCCATTTATCCTTATCGGCAAGTCCGGGAAAATCATTTTCACAGATAAAGAAAATATCACCTTTTTTGCTGAATTGAAGACTGTAGATGTTGTCGCAATTAATATCGGGCTGTTGTTGACCGTTAAGAACCAGAAATTGTTTTCCATTCTCAGTTTTTTCAACCGTAGCCGCGAACTTGCCGCTTTCATGCAGGGAAAGATTCCCGATCTTGGCGTAGGTATATTCTTTTCCGTCGAAAACAAAATAGTTCTGTTCCCCTTTACTAGAATCGCCGTAAAGGAGGTGCTGTTCGTCCTCGGTGGTTTTCGCTATCGACACTTGACGTTGTTTATCTATTTCATTACCGTCCAAAAGGATGGTGTAGCGTTTGTTGGTTTTGTCATACATTCGGTGGAAAATATGGCCATTTTCGCTCCAGCCCGATTCGCGCACATAAGGAATCGGCGATTCCAAACCGTTTTTTACGACAAATGTTTGGTTTTCCTTGACTGCGATAAAAATCGGATTGTCATCCGCCGTAAAAAATAGGTCAAAAACCTGGTCGTATTTTTTACTTTCCTCCCCCGCGACGACCGCAAATTCCTGGCCTTCGGTTTTGGCGATGTAGGCGATTTTTTTTCCGGTGGGGCTGAAAACAAAGTTTTTAACATCGGAATAGGGTGATTTTACCCCGTTAATAAATGGCGCTTGCTCGGTTATTGTGTGTGAGGGATCCGTTTGCCATGGGTCAGTCGAGCGTGGATCAGTCCAAATATAATAACTTTCCATATTTGGTCCAAAATTTATTTTTCCGTCGGCTTCATCCGGCCAAATTCCGATTTTTTTGGCCGTGTTTCCCGTAATATTCTTTTTTTTGGCCGGTGTATTCATGGCTTCACTATTTTCCAAATTTCGGTTATTCAATGCGCCTTGTTCCTTTACCGAAAAAAAGTATAGCGCGAATCCCAATATTAGAATAAAAAAAACAACGATCAATCCGGCCAGAAGATTTTTTTTCATACGTATTGTTGTAAATGTTTGTATCTTTGCTTAGTTTATTATTGTATTAAATTAGTAATCGATTGTAAAATAACTTTGAGTAAAGTGGCCGGCAAAAAAAGAGGCATTTATCTCCTGTTCGGCTGATATTTATTATCAAGAAAAATTTTGACGAGTAGCTTTAATATCAATTTGAAACCTGGAAATATTTATCGGTTCCGTTCCAGCCGTCGGCGGACGATTGAAGGACGCCGGTTCCGCCGCCAGGCGTCGGGTTGGATATACCCGGCAAAGTCACCGGTTCATTTTCGCGTTCCAGATTGGCATAGATCGCGCATTTAGTTCCATCTTCCGAAACCGCGTATTCGTAATATGACCTTTCGTTGGTTTTTAGCTTCGGATCGCCGGGAAGCGAAGCTAATTTTCCGGAATATTGCGGATATTTGTTCTGCAATTCATCCGCGAGGGCTGCCAGGTCGTAGCTTCCCGGACCGCTTTTGGGCATATAGCATGTTGTTAAGAACATCCGTCCGATTTGTTGCAACTCCGTTTTCCGCCGAGCGTCGCGCGCCGAGGCGGTAGCCTGGCCGTATACGATCAAAATGGTTCCGGCCAGGATGCCGATGATCGTTATAACAACCAGCAGTTCGATCAAAGTGAAGCCTTGGTTTTTCATTGTCGGGTTAATCAATATTCCAAGTTTATTTTACCAGAGAAAAGTTCAAAGCGCGATTGAAACTTGTCGAGCATAAAAAAAGCGCCTTATGGACGCTTTATCATTCGATCATTAGTTGGTGTATGCGGAGCGCTGTTTGGCCGATCGTTTTTTCGCGGCTAAGAAGGGATACATATAGCTCTTCGACCAGATTAAGCCTTCGGGCAACTTCTCCATCGACCGGCCTTGGGCAAGTCATTCCCTGGATGCCCTGGCTAAGGCGTGCTTGAATAGCCGATAGCGATTCGGCTAAGAACGGGCGTTCCTCTTTCCCGCCTTTTAGAAGCTGAGCCTGCAGGTTGAGCGCCCTGCGCAAATACCAGACAACCGTGGCTTCGTTCATCGGGTGAAAGTCGCAAAGTCTTCCGGATAGCGGTTTGGAGCCGCTTTCGTGGGGACAAGGTATTATAGTACGCAATTTTAACCACCTTTGACTGTAGTGCTGACGTCTTTATAGATTACTTTTTCCATAAAGTCAATAGAAATAACCATTGACACTTGACCTAGAATATTATATTATATAAAAATAAAACATCTTTAAAGGAGGATCAAATGCCAGGAGTAGGAGAAGGTGAAAGGCTGAAATGCCCGGATTGCGGAAGGACTACCGATACGGAAACGAATTATTGCACGAATTGCGGCGCTGACAATCGGGGCCGCTGGGAAAAAGTGGTCGTTTCGGGATTTACGATTGTCGAGGTGTGTCTCGCTTGTCAGATGTGCGGAAAAGAATATTTTGATCTGGCTTTCCAATTCTGCCCTGATGACGGTAAAAAACTGGTGTTAAAGCGGAAGGAAACGGAGATGGGAATTAAATATCCCGGATCCAAATGATAAAGGCTGGCAAAAGCCTTTTTTTCTTGATTCCTTAGAGAACAATAACCCAAACGGTTCGGTTTTTTTTCGGATTTAAGGTAAAAATTTAGGTCCATTTATCCGCAATCCTTTCCGCTTTCAGACGCGCGCGTTTGAGGTCGAGCATTTTTCCCGATTTATAGACTAAATAATTTTTTTTTCCGGTGTCGACCCATTCTTCGAGCCGGATCAGTTGGGCGCGGAACGCCCAAACGATCAACAAGGAAAGTCCGGCCGGAATAACAAACGAATCGGTAAACGGATTATCGCCAAAACCGGTTTTGGCGGTGGTGAGGACTTTGGTCTGGCCGTTAGAGACAATGATTTCGGCTGACCCTTCACTTGAGCAGCTGTTGTCGGAGCATTTGGCCTTAGCGGTGTTGGTAAGCCGGGTGCGGCCGCCAGGAAAGCGGTCGGAAGCCAGGATTTTGGCGGAATAAGTAAGGGACAAGGCGCTGCCTTCATAGATGTTTCCCAGCCCGATTCCCTGTTTTAAGTCGCCCGATAATGGTTCCCCGTCAACGGCCAGGTTTTGGATGTTATCGATTCCTTCGGGCGGGATATCGGTTAACAGTACGTCCTGTAAGTCGCCGCTTAAAGCTTTCACGGTAATCTTGAACGATATTTCATCGCCCGGATCGGCCGGAACCGAATTCATAAAGCCCGTTCCGCTTCTAAGGTTGCTTACAAGTTTTTCAACCGCTACTTTGCTCTCGTTGTTATTGTCGCAACTTTTAACGCTGATTGTCGCACTTTTTTTAATGTCTACCGAGTGACCGCTTACTATTCTGACATAGGCGGTGTAGGTGCCGCTTTCAGGGTAGGCGCAGAGGCTTTTTGCCGTATAGCTGAAATCTTTTGTAGTAACGGTCTTGTTCGGGTCAACGTTGTTGTTGCAATAGAAATAATAAGTGTAGTCCTGGCTTAGATTATCTTGCGGATTGATTTTGGCCGACAGGCTTACGTTTTCCAAGGGCGTGCATCCATTATTCGGATCGGCCGAGAAAGCCGCTTGGTCGGTCCCGTCAATCTTCTTTTCGGGATTGGTTTTAACGAGAATATTGACCGTATCGGTATTGGAGCCGCAGCGGTTTTCCGCTTTCAAAGTGCAGACATAATAGGTGTCCTGGCTGACTTCAGGCGCCGTGAATTCGGCCTCGTTAGAGGTTGCGTTTTCCACCTGGCCGCCGTTGCAGGTCCAAGTGTAAGTTAGTTTGTCGGAGCCCGTTGCCGATCCGGTAAGGGTTGCCGATCCGGACTCAAAGACAGATAGGTCGCTGCCGGCGTTAGCCCGGGGTTCGTCGTTGGAAGTGCAGTCAGCGGCATAAACCGGAGTGCTCGCGAAAAACAAAGCAAAAGCGGCGACGAAACCCCGTACCAGGATTACCGCGATCTTCCCGGAAAAATCTAGTTTACCGTTTATTGTCTTCATTTACTATGATAATATTTTTTAGCCTTGAGTTCATCGGGTAAAAGATTACTTTTTGTATACATTTCATAACCTTGATGATAGCCCAAGTCTTTCATTAATTTCGTGGGGGCGTTGCGTAATTCCAGCGGAATAGGCAGGTTGCCCAATTCTTTGGCGTCAGCCAGGGCCGCAAGATAAGCGTCATACGCACTGCGGTTTTTTTGAGCCAGGCTTAAATAAGTAGCGCCGTGCGCGAGATTGATTCCCGCTTCCGGCATCCCGATAGTTTCAACGGCCCGGAAAACATTATTGGCCAAATTCAAAGCCGACGGATCGGCCAAACCGATATCTTCGGAAGCAAAAACGACCATCCGCCGGGCAATAAATTTTGGATCTTCACCGGAAGCGATCATTCTCGCCAGATAATACAAAGCGGCGTCGGGCTGGTTGGCGCGCATGCTCTTAATGAACGCACTGATCGTATTGAAATGTTCCTCACCCTTCTTGTCAAACCTCAGGAACCGGTTTTGAACCGTATCTTTCAGCGATTCCAGGGTTATTTCACCGTATAGTTGCATTGCGTTCTCCAGGACGGTTATCGCTTGGCGGGCATCGCCGTCGGCCATGCCAATCAGCCATTCTTTGGCGGGCGAGTCGATTTTGATCCCGGTGCGATCCAGGATCTTAGCCATTTCTTCTTTGGAAAGGCTGGCCAAGGTAAAAACCCGACAGCGGCTTAACAATGGCGAGATGATTTCAAAGCTTGGATTTTCCGTGGTTGCTCCGACCAGGACGATTTCGCCGCGCTCGACGTAAGGAAGCAGAAAATCTTGTTGGGCCTTGTTGAAGCGGTGGATCTCGTCCAAAAAAAGGACTTTGGTTTTGGCAAACAGACCGCCTTGAGCGGCGACGATCTTTTTTATATCATCCTTGCCGGCCGAGACCGCCGATAGATTGTAAAGGTCCGCGCCTAAAGAGCCCGCGTAGATCTTGGCGAGCGTGGTCTTGCCTACTCCGGGCGGACCCCAGAGGATGAACGAAAAAATATGTTTTTTTTCGATCGCGGTTCGCAAGGGTTTCCCGGGGCCGACCAGGTGCGTTTGGCCCACAAATTCCTCAAGATTCTTGGGCCGTATTTTTGAGGCCAGCGGTTCCATATGTTTTGCCTATCCTAGCAAAAAGGGAAAATTTTGGAAATGCTGGTAAAAAAAGAAATCCGCAGTTTTCTGCGGATTCTGGGGCTTTCTTCAAGATCGTGGATAAGCCAAAATATTCCCCCGATGTTCAACATCATCAGCCCGAAGGCGATATAAGCGAACCCAAATACTTGGAAAAGCGTTCTGGCGCCTATCGGACAAAAGATCGCGTTGATACCCATTACCGCCAGCAGTATTGCCGGCACAAGCAATAAGGGTTGGGGTTTTTCGTTTTCTTTTCCTCCGGCCAAAAAACCGAAATAAAAGGCTCCCAAGATACAGCCGGCGCTCATTATCCACGCGGCTATCTGATAAGTCGATATCGCCACATACGTTCCGATGACAAGAGATTGGCTTGATATCAGAATCGTCTCGGTGTTCCCCGAATGAGACACAAGCAATACCGTGCTGTAGATAAAGCCTACAAAGTTGGCAATAAGCCATAGATCCCTCAATTTCATACGTTCCACCAACATTATTATACAGTCAATCCTCTATTTGTCAATCATTAAATATATATCAGTTGGTTTGGCGGCCGGAACCGGATTGCAGGAGTGCCAGCTGTTTCTGAAGCGCGGCGATCTGCGCTTTCAGTTGCGAAATCAATGTTTTCAATTCTTCGATGGACAACCCGGCGTTTCCCGGTGAGGATGTTTTTGAAGCGTTTATATGAGCCGTCAAAACCGCGGCAAAATCGTTATCCTTGGGTATCTGGCAGGTGCCACTGGCCGGCGAGATTCCCGCGAGGGTCTGGTATTCGATCAGAGCGGACTGCGTTAATTTTCCGAAATAGCCGGTCGGGCCGGTGCAGGCCAACGCGCGCGCCGCCGATCCTTTGTTTTGGTTAATCAAAAAGGTTTGCAACGCCGCCACGCCGGCGTTTTGCGCTCCAAACGACAATGTGTTTCCGGAAACTTCGGTTCCGTTTTTACCGGTCTCTAATCTAGCCGAAAGAACGGCTGGAAGTTCAATGCCGCTATTTTGAGCCGCGTAAAGCTCGGCGGCGTAATTATCCGCCAGAAAAGCGGCCAGAATATTTTCGTTTTTAGATTCTTTGAGTATTTTTGAAACAAAGGATATTTTTTCTTGAAAATTAAAATCCGACAACAAGCGCGGATATGGATCGGTCGCGCCATTTTTCCTGATCTCAAAGTGCAGATGAGCGGCTCCGCCGGCCGCGTTGCCGGTATTGCCCGCGAAACCGATCAGATCGCCGGGGTCCAAAATGTCGCCGGATTTTATGCCGGCAATGGAATCAAGGTGCATGTAAACGAATGTTTCTCCGCCCGGATTGGCGGTTGAAACGGTGTTTCCCGAACTCAAGCCGGTTCCCACGCTTAAAACCACCGCTTTTGTCGGTGAAACGACCGGGGCTCCTTTGGGTGCGGCGATATCCAATCCTTCATGTGTCCGGCTGTTGCTCCGCGCGTCCCCGAAGTTTGGTATAAGGTTCATCCGGTAAACCCCAAAAAGCACGGGGATCTTTACGGTTTCCGCGGGTTTACCGCCGAGCTGCCCGATGGTTTTTTTCAGGGAGGCGGACGAGAATGGCGATTCGAGAATCTCAAGAGCTTCCAGGCCGTTCCACTGACCGTAGGTTTCCATTGAGATGGCGGTTTCCGCCGTTGAGGTTGCCGATTCGGCCCGGATGGGCGATGTCGATGGCAATACGAGCATAATCGAGCAGATCAACCCCAAAAATACGAATTTTTTCATTGCTTTTTTATTGTAGCATATTCGGTACGATGTTTTGAACAAAAAAAAGACGTTTAGCGTCTTTTTGGTGTTTTCAAGTTGGGGGCGGTTAAACAACTTTTTGGCGAAAGCTATTGCCGGATCGGTTTAAGCGATGCCATTTTTTTCTCCCATCGATAGCGTAAATAAGAGCAATCGAACAAAATCAGGAAGATCAAGCCGGCGATCAAGGCCGTAGCCACGTTGAGGTTGACGATCGACAGACTGTACAGGCATAGCACTATTAATAATCCCCACGTTGAGCGAAGTGCCAGTTTATATTCATAGTAATCTTGCATGTGTTTTTCCTCCAACCGTTTTAAAGAGCTTTTACTAACTTGTAATATTTTTTTATATTTTTTTCAAGTTATTTCCGGTTAAGGTTATAAAAAAATCCTTAAGTTGATTAAGGATTATTGGTTTGCGATCAGCTCAGGGCTTGAATCGACAGGCGGGATTGATACCGGTTTTCCAGGTACCAGTCCACTTTATTCCAATCGATCGTGGAGTTCGCGACCGCTCCCCCTTTCAGGTACTGGTAGTCGTAGGCGGTATTGATGGTCGGGTATCGGTGCTTAAGCGTCGCTATTAGCTGGGCCATTTTTTGGAGCTGGATTTCATTGGGACCAGGCAGAACGGGTTTACCCGTCTGGTTGGATAGTTTCCTAGCCACGGTCTCGTTTAGGGCGATAACCCTGATGCCAAGCGTATCCGCGTTATGTCCGCGCGCATGCCAGACATTATCGCCGTCATCGGCCAATTGCCAGATCACGCCATCCCGGAGGATCACATAATTCACGAGGACACTGGCATCGTGAAGCTCTTTTACGGCATAGAACGGGTTGTAAAGGTCGCACGTACTTAAATTGCCCTGGTCGCATCCGGCTATATTGAACAGATAATAAGCTTCGATGCCAGTAAGGTTCGCGGTTTGATTTGCGCTATAGTGTCCCCACTGAGCGTATATGGCTACTATGTCGCTGTCGTTTATTAGGCTTACGTTGCACATACATTCTGTCGCGCCGGCCGGAAAAAATAGAAATAAAATTGCCGGCAATACAGCCAATATCATTTTACTCACGTCTATTTCACCTCATTGTGCCAAATTGACAAATGGCTGTTGCTATTATATTCGATTACTTTAGGCTGTCAATAATATTGATAGCGAATTCGAAGAAAATAAAAGCCCCGCTTTCGAAATGCGGGGCGTTTTTGGCAAGCTACAATCTAATATAGGTCTATGCTATCCATGCCGAACCAGAAACATTTAGCCAGTCCCTTGGAGAAAAGCAGCCAGTCGATTTTTTGCGCCAAAAGATCATTCAATTTTTCGGCGTATTCCCGCTGGTCCGCATAGGACCTAAAAAGAAAACCTACTATTCCTCCTGGTTGAACCTGCATCACAATGAGCTTATCGTTAGAGTGCAATATCGAACCTAGCCGAAGTTCCGCGATATAATGGGGGTCACTAACTATCACATCGACCACATGGTCCATAAGTTCTTCGACCGGATACTGAATCAATAATTTTTTTGATTCGCCAGCCACGACCTCGTCGTATAGCACAATGATCTGCGCCAACAGGCTCGGGGTCAGGCTCATTAGGCTGATACCAATCACTTTTTAATCCTCCTCGATACCTGATATTATCTTGCATCTAAAAAAGAAGAAATGTCAATTATCGGTAATCTTGGTTAAGCCTTGATCACTTCGTTTCGGGACAACCAACCAGTCTTAATTTTTTTTCCCGGCTCCAGCTTTTGATCTCCGCTTCCCTTTTTGACGCTTCCGACCTGGTTTTAAACCGTTCGGTATGAACGATCGATTCCGCCTTGCGTGATGCGGTGTAATGCCCTCCCTTTTTATTTTTATGTTCGTTAAACCTCCGTTCCACGTCAGTGGTGATTCCGGTATAGACGCTGTTATCGGAACATCGCAACAGATAGACGAAGTACATTATATTATTCCCCGCCGTTTCATTTCCCAAAAACACTTGGCGGTTATTTTGATATCCGCCGCGGCGTTGTGCGCTTCGGCAAAGTCGCATTTGAAAAGCTCGTGATGCAGTTCCGAGAGCTTTGGCCATTTATATCCGTATGGGCTTTCGATCGCACAATATTCGGTACCGGACCTCATCGTGCAAATCATTTTTTTTCCATCCAGGTGATTTTTCATTCCGTTGCGTAAAAATTCCGCGCCGACGATTTTTTCATCGAAACCGACATTATGACCCACTAAAAATTCAGCGCCCGCGATCACCTCTTCGAATTCCTTCAGTATGACGCGCAACGATCCACCCTCCTTAATTGCTCTTTGAGTCGTGATCCCGTGGACTTGAGCCGCCACATCGGGAATTTCGAATCCGACCGGTTTAATAATGTAATTTCTGCTCAATATTTCTTTGCCATTGTTATCGTGAAGGATCCAAGCCGCTTGGATCATCCGCGGCCAGTTGCCTACATCCTCAACTGGCGCTCTCCAGCTTAAGGGCAGTCCCGTAGTTTCGGTATCGAAGAATAAATACATAATAATTTTTTTGCCTACGCGATTATTTTATACCGTCTGGACCGAACAAACAACCCTTACTCAAATCGGCCTGAGCAGAACTCTTGCCGGTGGGCGTGGCTAAAAACATCGGTGAACCATTTAACTTAATAGAATAATCCCAATCGCGGCAATCGCGGCAGCAAAAAGCTTTTTTGGCAGATTATTTTTTTCATCAAGGAAAACCGCGGCCAGTATTACCGTTAAAATAATCGATGTTTCGAGGGTCGGGCTTACCTGTGAGGCGTTTCCTCCCGAGGACAGTGCGTAATAATCGGAAAGGGTGGCAATTGAATAGACTGCGCACAAAAGAAGCATTTTCATAAATAAACCTTTCTGCCACATTGGTTTTAATTCCAGCAATAGCCTTGGTCTGATGATTAAAAATGGCAGGGCCGGCAATAAGAACGCCAATACCGCGTAAGAAATAGTATCGACGGACCGCAATATATAGGCGTCATTGGCGAACGCGGTTCCCCAGAAAAAAGCAGCAGCCAGCGCGTAAAAAGTTCCTTTGTTTATCCCTCTTAATTCCTTGGTTGCGGAAACCAGGATGACCGAGAAAAAAATCAGAATAGCGCCGATGGCTTTGGCTGCACTAAAGGTCTCTCCCAGAAAGAGCAAAGCAAAAATGATCGTATAAAGCACGCGAGTGGAAAATATTATGGTAACTTCGGCCGCGGGCGCGGATTGGAACGCCTTGAACAAAAACCAGGTACCGGCGGCGTAAAAGCCTGTCATCAACGAATAATTCAGCCAAAGATCACCGATTGGTGGCATCGTAAAACCATGAAAAAAAGCGAAAATCCCGATTAATATCGAGCAATATAACTGAAAAACGAACGAAAAAGCGAAGGCGTCGCTTTTATCACCCTTTAGCAATGCCCTTTCCAATATATTGGATATTGCTATACCGATGACTCCGATAATCGCGAAAAACAACCAATTCATAAGATTAAGTAATTAATAATTGTATCATTTTAAAAGCCGGATAAACAATTAACATAAACGATGATTCAAGGGATTTTTCATCAATATTTAATCTTGTCGGCCAAAAAAGACGACAAAAAAACGGGGTTTCCCCCGTTTTGTTGCGATCAAGTTTATTCGATAAAAGTTAGCGCTTTGCCGAATTTGTTATTCCGGCCGGTGCGCCCGATGCGATGGATGTAGTCATCGTAAGTTTCGGGAAGGTCGTAGTTGATCACATGGGTAATGTCGGCAATATCCAAGCCGCGGGCCGCGACATCGGTCGCGACCAAAATGTTGACGGAATTTTGTTTAAACATTTCCAAGGCTCTCTGTCTTTTGGAGAAATTCTTGTTTCCGTGGATCGATTCGGCCTTGAATCCCCTTTTGACCAAGGTTTCATAAAGATGTTCCACCCCGTATTTCGTCCGTCCGAAAATCAAAACTTTGGCGAATTCCTCCTTTCTGAGGAGATTATGCAGTGTTTCGATCTTGCTTTTCCCGCTGGCCACCTTAACCACGTCCTGTTCGACGTTTCTTGACGTATCGCGGGTTTTAATAGCGATCTTTACGGGTTCGCGTAAAAATTCCCCGATCAGAGAATCGATCCTTGGCGACATAGTGGCCGAGAATAGAAGCGTTTGCCGGTCTTGCGGCATTCTGGCCATCAAAAAGCGCATATCCTCGACGAATCCCATATCAAGCATCCGGTCGGCTTCGTCCAACACAATAGTCTTGAATTTTGAAAGATTGATCCGGTTTCGTTCAATGAGGTCTTTAAGCCTTCCGGGCGTGCCGACAATAAAGCTATTCTCGAAACCCAACTCGTACAACTGGCGGGAATAGCTGGTGCCTCCAACACAACATGCGGAAAAAATATGCAATCCTTTGGCGAATTCCTTGAGTTCCTTATTGATCTGGTCGGCCAATTCCCGTGTCGGAGTAACGATTAAAACTTTATTTAATTTGCTGGCAAGCGCTTTATTGATAAGCGGTATCAGAAACGCGGCGGTTTTGCCCGTTCCTGTGTCGGCGATACCGACGACATCGGCTCCTTTAAGAACCGGGGGGATCGCCAGTACTTGGATCGGAGTGGCGGTGAAGTATCCCCGGCTTTCTATCCGGTGTTTTAATTGTTTATCGAGCGCGAAATCCTGGAATTTGCAATCGGTTGTAAGGTTCTTCTCTTTTTGATCCATTACCGCCTTGTTCACGAATCTCGCGGGATCGATCTTAACGCCACGGCCTCTTTTGGGACTGGCAAAAGACCGGCTTTTCTGGCTCCGGCTCGGCCGCGCCGAATAGGTCGGTTTAAAATAACTTTTTTTCTTCGTCATAAAATATGCTTCCATAGAATTTGTCCATAACTTCCAGCCCCTTATGCTTTAAGTTTTTTTGAAAACAATTAAAAAGCCGGCCAGTACAAGATCGCCAGTTAATTTCTTTAGATAAAAGGCCTTGTTTACCGGCCTCAAGCAAGCGCGAGCGCGCTTGCCAAACATCGAAAAACCAACGAGATTTAAGTTATCCTTAATAATACACCAAAGCGTTATTTTTGTCAAGGATAGGGCCTTTGGGGTTTGGTTTTGATGATCGAAAAACAAAAAAAGAAAAGTGCTTTTTGAGCACTTTTGCGCGATCATTTTAATCGCGAATCATATTCCTCCAACAGGCTTGACAAGGAGCGTTTTGTTGTCGAGTTGTACGCTTTCCGCCAGATTTCGTCCTGTTCCGATATACTGGATCCCATTTTTATCAGCGGGATCGCCAGGACCTTGGATACACCGTCGATCTTTGCCCACATAATCAAGACCGAGATCGGATCAGAACTGACCCGCGATAACTTGATCAGCTTTTCCGCTTCCGTAATGAGCGCCGTTTGAGCACCGTTTTTCGCTAAATCTTGAGACTTAATTCCCAGCTCCGTCCCTAAACTTGCGCGGTAAAGATCGGTTTCTTCCGCTTGATACTGGAAGATGTCTCCGGGGGTTATATTGCCCCGGTGCGCGAAAATGTATAGGAAGGCCATCTCCGCGTTTATGGGCCGATTCCGGCAGAACTTGCGGGCGTTTTTCGCCATCAGACGCCACAATTCGGTTGCCTTTTTTTCCTCGCTTTTTTTGATGAGCTGGGTCAGCTCGGCGCGGGTAAGAACGGGAAGGCGCGCATCGCAAGCTTCTTTCGTTTCTTCCGGATTATCCCTATTGTCGGATACAAAGTAAGCATGACCCTTGGTGATGACGAGGTGGGCATGTTTTACAATGTATTCAATGTCGGGATCACAAAAGGAGTATCCCATACTGGGCCCTTCGGTAATGGTGATGAAAATTTCACCCTTATCGATCACTCGGGAGATTTTTTCGATATCGTTAAGACTTAAATCTCCGTTTCCGACTCGTTCCCCATTCTGGTTGAACCAGAAATTGTTTTTAACGACCATCTGGCCTAATTGTCTCCGATTGCCGGCGTAGAGTCCCAGTTCATTGGGCGCTCTCTGCTCAAACATTCTTGCAGTCAATTTCACTTACTTCACCTTATAAGATTATAATATATTTTTTGTATAATGTCAAGCCAAGAAAAAAAGCCGTTTTTCACGGTTTTTATTCAAAAATTACACCGGTATCAAGTCTTGCCGGGAACTGTAATCAAAACTCAACGCTTTTTCCCATTGCCGGTATATCGATATGCACTTCCGCAAAAGAGCTCTCCGCCCGTTTTTTAAAGGCCAGGGCCTGCGGTAGTTCATTGTGGACCAAAAAAAGATTTATCAGGCCCGACGTATGTCCGGCGTACGCCAGAAGATCGTTTTGGTCCGCGTGGGCGCTTAATTCGTTAAGGACGATGATTTTGGCGCGTACGTCGTAAAGATCGCCGTAAATCCTTATCGGGGTGACCCCTTCCAATATTTTTCGGCCCAAAGTGTGTTCGGCTTGGTAGCCCGTAATAAGAATTATATTATTGGGATCACCGACGTTTTTTTTCAAATGATGCAATATCCTTCCGCCTTCGGCCATTCCCGAAGCGGCGATGACCATGAAAGGTATTTTCATGTTATTAAGGGCTTTCGACTCTTCGACGGAACGGACGTTGATCAAGTTAATGAAAGAAAAAGGAGCTTCCCCTTCGTTGCCGAAATCCTTCCAGAATTGATCATCAAAATATTCGGTGCTGTGGGAGAAAACCTTGGTAATGTCGTCAGCCAGCGGGCTGTCGACATAAATCGGCAAGGGAGGGATGGCTTTTTGGTCGGTAAGGTTGTGGAGGATATAAATGAGCTCCTGTATCCGGCCTAACGAAAAGGCCGGTACAATGATCCTGCTTTTCGTCCTAACCGCCCCATTGACGATATTTTTCAATTGTTCGATTACTTCCGCCACCGGCCTATGGATCCGCCCGCCGTAGGTGCATTCCATCAGCAGGGTTGGGACGTTTTCTTGGATGATTTCGGGCGAACGCAAGATGGGAAGGTCGTCCCTGCCCAGATCGCCGGTATAAGCCATTGTTTTTACAATACCGTTTTCCTTGATTTCCAACACCGTGACCGCCGAACCCAGAATATGCCCGGCATCATAAAATTTGAAACGGATGTTACCGTTCAGATCCGTCCATTTGTTGCTTTTACTGAAATACGGAACCGTTTGGAACCGTTTAACTACTTTTTCGACATCCTCGATCGTATAGAAAGGCGTTATGAGCGCTTGGCCGTTATTCCTTATATGGGCGTTGTGGTAATCGCAATCGGATTTTTGGATGGCCGCGGAATTCAACAAAATAAACCGCGCGATTTCCGCCGTAGCTCCGGTGCAGTATATCCGTCCCTTAAACCCGTCCCTTATCATTACCGGTAACGTTCCGCAATGGTCAAGGTGCGCGTGAGACAGGATAACCGCGTCTATCTGTTCCGCCCGAAAGGGAAGATTTCTATTCAATTGATCGGCAACGACCCTATCGCCTTGATAAAAACCGCAATCAAGAAGTAGATTATATCCTTCCGACTGGATCAGGTGTTTAGAACCGGTAACGGTTTGAGCCGCGCCCCAAAAAGTTATTTTCATGGTCTTTGATTGCGATTCATTTTTCTCATTGTACCAAAAACACCGGAGATACCAAAGCAATTTACTTGACAGTAATGTAAATACATATTATTGTCCGGACAGAAAGGAGGTCGAATGTTCGCTACGCTAAAAACCCGGTGGAAGTTTAGGAACGGTAAAGATCGCAGTTTCGTTTATCGGGAAGCAGGAAGATATGAGATTGAGCGCAAACCAAATCCGGTATTCGCCGATAAAGGACGCTGGCTGGTTTTTAAGGGAACAGAAATCGGAGCGGCCGAAGGCTGGTGGCGAGAATGGGCTGGGCCCGAATGGGATGAAATGCAAATAATCATTGAGGAGTAATTTTTCCGTCGGCTAATCCGGCGGTCTTTTTTTAAATCGCGCTTAAGAAAAAAAGCGATGCATGATTACTTTTTGACCGGTATTTCAATCCGCGAAAGGTTATTCTCTTTGACGAAGCCGTTAATAACCTTTAAAAATATTTTTCCGAATTGTTTCAGTTTCATCGCGCCCACGCCGTTGATGCGCGCGAAATCTTTTTCGGAGCCCGGAAAGTAATGGGCCATTTCCTGAAGCGATACATTGCTGAAGATCACAAAGGGGGGCACATTGGCCTTATCGGCCAGCTCCTTTCGTAGAACCCTTAATCCGTCGAATAATTCCTGATTGTATGTAAGTCCGCCCTTCTTGATCTTTACTTCGATGATTTGGGAGATCTTTTCTTCGGCGTCGAGTTTGGGCATTTCGAGTCCTTCGTTTCCCTGGAGAAAAACCATGCCTTTTTTCGTCGCCGATAACACCGGATAACGTCCTTCGCTCTTCGATAAATAATCCAGATTGATCAAGTGGTTGATAACCTGCGAAAGTTCGTCTGCCGAAAGATCGGAAACGATCCCGAATACCGGAAGACGGTCGTGTCCGTAACCCGAAATCTTTTTGATCTTTTTTCCCAGCAAGACCTCGATCACGTAATTTTTTCCGAAGCGGTTTTCAAGCAACACTGTCGCGGCTATGATCTTTCTGGCGGGAATGGCGGCATCGAATTTTAGCGACGTTCCGCCGTATTCCGGCGTTTGGCCGCCGGCAAAAACTTTTTTCGCGACACAAATATCGCAGCCGCCGCAATTATCCTCTTTTAATTCCTCCCCGAAATACTTGAGCAGATATTTTTTGCGGCAAGTCGACAGCTGGGCGAAATTCATTACATCGCGTAATTTTTCCCTTGACCGTTCCCGCGATTGGTCATCCTTTATCTGATCGATGAAGTATTCGTGTTTCCGGGTATCGGCATAGGTGTAAAAGAGGACACATTCACTGGGAAGCCCGTCCCGGCCGGCGCGGCCGATCTCCTGGTAATAACCTTCCAGGGTTTTGGGATAAGTGTAATGTACGACCAGCCTTACGTCCGGCTTGTCGATACCCATGCCGAAAGCGATCGTTGCCACTATGATGTTTGCCTCGTCTTTTATGAAAAGTTCCTGGGTCGCGCTCCGGTCTTTAGCGCTTAAACCGGCATGGTAGGCTTTCGCTTTGAACCGGTGAGACCGTAATTCGCCGGCTATTTCCTCGGTTTCCTTTCGCGAGTAGCAATAAATAATTACCGGATCGCGACGGTATTTTTGCAGGAGGTTGAGAAGTTTTTGAAAAGCCTGTTTTTTTTCGATGACCCTTATGTGCAAATTTTTCCGATTGAAGCTGGAAATGAAAATACGGGCTTTGTCCAGCTGTAATTGGCCGATGATATCATCGCGGACTTTGTTGGTGGCCGTGGCGGTCAATGCGATCAGCGGTGTTGCGGGAAAAAGCTCTTTCAACAAGCTCAGATGGCGGTAATCCGGCCGGAAATCGTGGCCCCATTCGGAAATGCAATGGGCTTCATCGACCGCGATCAGGCTGATCTTCAAGTCTTTTAAAAAACTCTTAAAGGATTCGGAGGCAAACCTCTCGGGCGCCACATACAGAATTTTTACCAGATTACGCTTGGTCCGGCCGTATATTTCGGCGATTTGTTTGGGCGACAAGGAAGAATTTATGAACTCGGCGTTAACACCGCAAGTCTTTAGCGCATCTACCTGGTCTTTCATCAAGGCGATCAGCGGCGAAACCACCAAAGTCACTCCGTCCAGTTTCAATGCCGGCAGTTGATAGCAAAGCGACTTTCCCCCGCCGGTAGGCATTAAAACAAAACAGTCGTTTCCTTTAACGACATGATTGACGATTTCCTCCTGCAGTGGCCGGAATTCGTCATACCCGAAATATTGTTTGAGCAACGCTTTCATGAGGTATCAAAACAAAACCATAGCTCTAATCTACCCTTTTTAACGTGACCTTTCAATAACCGGCTCCGGGTATTTTGAAGCTTATTGATCAGTCGCCAAAATACTTCGCAGGTATCTGTCGAGGCATAAATTTTTTTCCGCATCCTGCGAAATACCCTTGGACTAAAAAAACCGGCCTGTATGGCCGGTTTTTTGGTCCGGAATACCGCTAGTAAGATTTTGCGAAAAGAACTCTTTTCGTGGACGGTTTGCCCGATTTGACGCACTGGCCGTTTTCGGCGGGTTGGTTAAAGGGAATACAGCGGATCGTTGCGCCGGTCTCTTTTTTGATCTGGGCTTCCACGTCTTTCTCGCCCGACCAATGAGCTAACACAAAATTGGCCCCTTCGATCGCTTTTACGAAATCATCCCAAGTATCAACGGTTTTGGTTCTCGATTTTTGGTATTCCAGGGCCCGGTCGAAAAGATTAATTTGTATTTTCGCCAAAAGATCGGCAATGGTTTTTGCTATATCAATTAAGGGCGCTATGATCTTTTCACCCGTATCCCGGCGAACGAGAACGGCTGAATCGTTAGCGATATCCTTAGGGCCCAGTTCGACGCGGATCGGGATACCTTTCTTTTCCCATTCAAAATATTTTTCCCCGGGCCTTATGTCGCGGCTGTCAACAAGTGATCCGATGCCCTGATTTTTGAGAATCTTATCGATCTCCTTGGCTTTGCCTATTACCGTTTCCTTGTTCTCCGGGGAGGGAGCGATCGTGGTTATTATTACTTGTATTGAAGCGATTCTTGGGGGTATTACCAGGCCTTTATCGTCGCTATGGGTCATAATAAGCCCACCGATCGTACGGGTGCTCAATCCCCAGCTTGTTTGCCAGCCGTATTGCGTCGCGCCGTTCTTGTCTAAATATTTTATGTCGAATACTTTCGCGAAATTCTGGCCTAAATTATGCGAAGTGGCAAACTGCAACGCTTTACCATCCTGCATCATCGCTTCCAATGAATAAGTACACTGGGCTCCGGCGAATTTTTCCGACTCGGATTTCACTCCTAAGATCACCGGGATCGCCATGATGTTCTCGGCAAAGTCTTTGTATATTTCGAGCATTTGCCGGGCGTATCGGTCGGCCTCAGCCTCTGTTTCGTGAACGGTATGGCCTTCTTGCCACAGGAATTCGACCGTCCTTAAAAAAAGACGGGGGCGCATTTCCCAGCGGACGACATTGGCCCATTGATTGATGAGAAGCGGTAAATCGCGATATGATTTGATCCAATTCGAAAAAACGTCATACATGATCGTTTCCGATGTGGGCCGGATGACCAACGGCTCTTCAAGTTTTTTTCCGCCCGCATATGTCACTATTGCCGTTTCGGGAGCAAATCCCTCGACGTGGTCTTCTTCCTTTTTGAGCAGCTTCTCGGGTATAAATAGCGGGAAATACGCGTTTTGCACTCCCAACTCTTTAAACTTTTCATCAAGGATTTTTTGCGTTTTTTCCCATAAAGCATAACCGTGAGGTTTTATGACCATGCATCCTCTTACGGGGCCATACTCGGCCAGATCCGCCGCGGCTATGACATCTAAATACCACTGGGAATAGTCGTCTTTCCGAGCGGTTATCTTTTTTTCTGCGAATTTTTCGTTTGGATTTTTTGGCAACATCATAGTATTCACTACAGCCTAAATATTTTCGTGCCGAAAGTTTTGAATTCCGACGCTACGCCGCGGCTTCGCCAAGGCCGCGAGTGATGAATTTGGTTTGTTGTGTCACTCGGGCGATGCTATTCTACCGTGTTTGTAAGATGAAATTCTCAGCGTAAATATTTGAGCGATGTGTTTAATATTCTTACATAAAAAAAAGTCAAACACAAATTAATCAATCTAACGATTCCCGTCTTTCGCCGTAGTTAACGGTAAATTAATTTTTTATTGATAACGGGTTCGTTATCGTTGCTTCCGTGCCTTTGGGCCCGGTGCAGCCAAGTTCAGCGTCCGAGGCACGAATCGAAGATTTTTTCGTATAATAAAGGGCCAAACCTATGTCGGCAATGTTGCAAGGCTTGGCATTTTTCGTGCGGTAATAACCCATTGAGATCTTGGCAGTTCATCTTTGCCTTTTGACGCATTTTTTTTGAATAAAATTATTCTCCATTCTTTATTCCAACAAAAAAAACGATACGACAAATACGATAAAAATCATATTTTAAAAATGACTCCGCGATCGGGGTATTTCGCTAACAAAAAAGGTGACATTAAGTCACCTATACTCGAGGTTAAGCCATTCAACATATCGTAATAGCTCGACGCGAGACGCCACATCTCCTTTTGCTTGATAGGCTCTGATTTTTTCCATATTTTCCTGGAAAAATCCGAGCTCCGAAACGGCGATGGGATTTGGCACGAAGGCAGGACAGATCACAATATACTTTTTCCTGTCATGCATCAACGCAATCGCCGTCAGTATTACGCGAGCCATATGGTAATCAAGCGCCACTATTTGTATTGATTCTAATCCTTGAATTTCTGCCAGCTCCAGAACCCATTGTGCCTGGGTTTTGGTATTAGGGGTATGGGATTGAAGAAATAAACCGGCAATCTTGTTTGTTTTTAGCAAAACCCGAATTCTCGGATAACTATATATTTCTTCGTCTTCTCCCCGCGTATTTGCTATATAAATCTGGTCGCAGCCTATAGCCTTGCAGAGAACGCCAGCTTCCTCGATCAAGTAATTGGCGTTCTGTCCGGTAAAAACCGCAACTGCAGTTTTCCCGGGATTAGAAACTGTACGCGGCAGCGATACGCTTGCCAACATCAAGGCCCAAGCCTCGGCTTCCGATATCACTCAAGTCACTCTCCGATATTCTTGAATTTATTATAACATAGCTATTCAATTTTATCAACCTAGCGTCAAAAACGTTGACTTTTAAAAGAAAGCAAATATGATAATGTCAGAAATCTTTAAAAGGTGGTTTGATGCAAATTTGTCCGGTATGCAACGAGAAACTAGACGACGAGGCGAAATTTTGCCTGGAATGCGGTTTCAAAATGGAGGACGCCAAAGAGACTCCAAAACCCCAAAAGGTTGAAAAATACTCGAAGGCCCAGCGGTTATCGGTCTTTTGGCTGCTTAACCTTGCCACATTCAATCTTTATACAAGCTGGTGGATCTATAGGAAATCGGCTCAAATGAACGAAGCCGGGATTCCCACAAGACCATTTCTGAGGCTTGTCGGTACCGGATTTCCCGTTGCGTCGCTATGGTGCGTTTACTTAACTCTTCGCGATGCCAAAAAATTGGTCGAGAACGGGGAAATAAAATCCGTCTATGATTCCGCCGCAGAATTGGCAATCGTTTACTGTATTTTGAACGGACTCTTTCTTTTGGCAAGTTTTTGGGTAAGAGGAATTCCCGGCCTTGTGTTGTCTATCGCGTCAGTACTCGTTTTGACCTATCTTATGAGCAAGGCTCAAGAGAATTTAAATCGGTATTGGCAAATGAAACAACCCGACCTTCCGATAAGAGGATTGAACGCTCTCGAAGGAATCATAATCCTAATTGGAGGGCTGGTATATCTTGGAATATGCACCGAAGTGATTTCTTACCTGTTCCAGTAGGATATGCGCGGAAGATCCTTTTTTTATGGCCCCAGGTTTTAAAGGGATTTTTCTACGGTGGACTGAGCGACCGGTCCCGATCAAAAAGCCTGTGAGCAAGAATAATTCTTGCTCCTTTTTATATTTTTTATTTCCGATAAAAACAATCTTTAAATAACCGATCGAAAATTGAAGATTTGGACTTTGTATGGTTTAATAACGGTATGAATAGACAAAACCCAATAGACAAGAAAAAGCTTTTGAGTGAGTCGACCCATCTTACCCGTCCGCCGCGGCTTGAGGGTGTGGTAAAGAATAAAATGATGAATCCAACCCAAAAGAAAAAAAAATCGAAATCGGAAGAAGACGGCAAGAAATAATTTCACCAAAGCCAAGGGTCGAACCCAGGCGAGCGGTTTAAATAAAAGTTATTCCAATATTTTGCTCTGTCTACACAAAAACCATCAAAAAATGATGGTTTTTGTTTAAAACATTCGGCGGCCGCGAAGCATGGAAGAGTGTTGCTTTAGACGGCCTAATTTTACCGAAAATCCAATATGGTCCGCGAATTATGAACCCTGACGCCAAAAAGCGTTTTTGCGTTTTTAGGCGCGGCACCCAAAAAAAAGAAAGACCGGGTTGGCCGTCTTTCCTTCTATTTTACATCTAAACTGTGGCCATGATGTTTAAGCCTCTTTTTTTTGTTCCGGATTTAAGCCTGTTGGTTGACCGTTTCGATTTTTTCGATCAACCCGTCTTTCAGCCAGATGACGCGGTTGACGTACCTCATGTCGTCGGGTTCGTGGGTGACCATGATGACCGTTTGCTTCAGTTCGCGATTCAGCTTTTGAAACAGCTCGAGTACGATTCTGGCCGAGGTCATATCCAGATTAGCGGTCGGTTCATCGGCAAAAAGTATCTTCGGAGCGTTGATCAGCGAGCGCGCAATGGCTACGCGCTGTTGTTCGCCGCCGGATAATTCCACCGGATAATGAGTTATGCGATCGCCCAAACCAACAAGATCAAGCAGTTCGGAGGCCCGCTTTTTATAAATTTTTGCGGCTGTTCCCTTTGACATTGCCGGTAAATAAACATTCTCCAAGGCCGTCAGTTCGATGATCAAAGCGTATTCCTGGAAAACGTAGCCCAAATCGTTCAACCGGTAGGTTGTTTTGTCGTGGTCCGAAAGGCGCAGAACGTCGGTTCCGTCGATCAAGACGGAGCCCGAGGTTGGCGTATCGATAAGGCTGAGCTGGTGCAGCAGCGTGGACTTGCCCGAACCGCTTCGTCCCATGATCGCGACGATCTCGCCGTCGTTAATATCGAAAGAGACGCCTTTTAAAGCGGGTGTCGGCACTTTGCCGGGGTAGGTTTTTACAAGATCGGTAACATGGATCATAAAAAATCTTAAATCTTAAAACATAAATTCAGGGCAATTTATCCCCAGATCGCCTTGAGAATGTCCTGCCGGGCAACCAGGTTGGATGGAATTCTTCCCGCGAAGAATCCGGCGACCAAAAAACTGATTATACCCAATATAACCGGCATCGGGGTATAGACCAAAGTCAAATTCATTAACCCGACAACGACCGGAACGGGATACGCTATCAGCAGTGGTTGCAAAACCCCGAAAACCAGGAACAATCCGGTGAAAACGCCGCAGACGGTGTAAAAAAACGATTGAAGGATATAGGCGTTGACGATGATGCTTTTTTTTATCCCGATTGCCTTCAGGATGCCGATCTGACGGCGCTTGTTGATGGCATTCACGTAGATTAAAACAAAAATCGTGATAGCAGCAACGATCACGCTGATCGCTCCGACGATCAGTTGTATGAAATTCAACGCTTTCAAAAAAGAGGCGAACGACCCGAGCAAATCGTTATAATTTTGAATATGAAGATTGGGAGCCATCGCTACGATCTTCGATTCGTAAACCGCAACAGGTACGCGGTCGATATTCGCTTTTACCAAGATATGCGAGGCGCTGTCATGGACCGACAGTATTGATTCGGCTTCATTCGACGTGATGAATGTTTCGGCAATTCCCATAATGTCGTTATAAATTCCTTTGACATTGTAAGTGCGGATGCTGCCGTTCGCGAACGTGATGCGTATTTTGTCCCCGACTTTGACTCCGCCAAGATCGCTTCCCTGGCGCGCTATCGCTCCGTACCCGCCGGCCAGAGACGAACTTAGCAGGATCTGATCGGTATCTCCGAGAGCCAGATTGCTTCCCCGGATCAGCAACTGATTGAGCGTCAACACCTTCCATTCGCTTTCGGGATCGATGCCGATAATGGCGCCGGAAACGATCTTGAACTGTCCGGTTTTATCCTTGTCGAAAGACAGGGAGCCGGCCATATTGTAATGCCTTGCCGTGGCGATTATTCCAGGCAAAGTCTCTATCTGGGCGCGCAATTGCGCTTGGTTGGGAATGTATTGTTTCAACTGGGGAGTTTGCTGGGGCGCGATATTGATATCGGCGCTCAAATAATTTCTCAAGGCGTGCATCTGGCTGTCGGTAATGCCGACGAGCACGCCCGAAATAAACATCATGTCGAGGAAAGACAGAGCCAAAATAAAAATCATTAGGGCAAGCATTGATTTGCTTCCCCGGCTGATAGATTTTCGTGCGATAAAAAATGAAGTTGCGAAGTCGCTCATAATCCGATTTTTTACTGGGTTCCCAGTATCACTTTATCTCCCTCGGTCAGGCCCGAAACAATTTCAATCATGCCGTCGCCGCTTTCGACGCCGGTTTCGACGTTTTTATTGATAACATTCTGGGCCTCCAAAACCTGAACAAATTGCGCGCCGCCCGAGGACTGGATGGCGCTGACAGGAACCGTAAGGGCGTTGTCGTGCACCGCGGTTTCGATCATCGCGTTGGCGGACATATCGGGCCGGATGAGCGGATTAACTTCGTCAAGCATCACTGTGGTTTGGTAATACACCGCTCCGGAAATTATCGTGCCCGATGGTTCTATACTTACGACTTTTCCGGTCAATGGCTGGTTGCCGAGTGCGTCGAGCGTAACAATAACCTTTTGTCCGGCTTTTACTCCGGTTATGGTATCTTCGGAGACGTTTAACTTGACTTCAAGCGTGCTTTCCGGGATCAGAGAAATAACCGTTGACCCGGGATTTAAGATCTCGCCCGGATTGCCGTTGGTTTTAGCGACGATTCCCCGGGCCGGCGCAACGATCGACAGATCCTGGATTTCTTGCTCGACCTGCGTTTCGGCCGCCCGGGCCTGGTTGATGCGGGCGATATATACTGCGGCATCCGATTGGCGGGCGGGGGCGGCTTGAGCGGCCAGCTGATCCTGTGCGGATTTCAGAGTGCCTTCGGCCGCCTGAACTTTCGCGTCGGCCCCGGCCAGCGAGCCCTCGGCCCCGGTGATGTTTTCGAGAGCCGCGTTAAGGTTGGTTCTGGCGGTCAGAATGTCCGTTCGATAGTTTTGGTAAACCGCGTCGTCGGTGATACTTGTCGAATTATAACCGTTCACCACTTCCGCCAAGCTGTTAATCATTTTTTGGATTATTTGCAGGTTTCGGCTGGCGGTGTTCAACGACTCCGACAAATCGCCGAAATTACCATCCGCTTCGGCCTTCCAAGACTTTAGGATATCTTCAATATTTTTTCTTTCCGAGCCGATCGTTATTTTGGTATCGGTATCGGCTTCAATTTTGAATTGGAATGTTTGGCTGGAAACGGTGATGCCGAAAGACGGATTCGGCCCGGTTGGGTCATTGAATAGCCTGTCGGCCCGGTTATGGACGGCATCGTCGGCTTTCGCGAGAGCGTCTTTTATCGCGTTTACGGCGCTTTGTTTGACGTTGTCATGGGCTTGTCGCGCGCTTGCCAAAGAGGTCTGAGCATTGGCCGCAGCGGTTTTGTACACATCGATGTCTTCCGCGGATGCGCCGGCGAGCAGTTGGTCCAGTTGCGCTTGCGCCGCTTTGACCCCGGATTGGGATTGGGCAAGCGCGGAATCGAATCCCTTCATTTCCTGTTTCGCGAGAACCTGATTGGCCTCGACCGTATCGCCGACGCGTACATCCATATCCGCCAGCTTGCCGCTGGTTTTAAAATACAAATTGATGGTTGCCGGAGGCTCGACCGATCCCGAGGTCGAAACTTCCTGGATTATCGTTCCCTTTTGTACCGGCACGGTTATATAAGAAGGAGTTTTGGTGATTAAATAATAATAAATCCCAAAACCGATTGCGGCTAAGAGGATTATTATTAAAAATTTGATTTTTTTGTTCATTGGTTGTTCAGGTTAAAAAAAATGAATCATTGTTATATGATATCATTTAATTGTTTTCTAAGCACTCGATCACTTATCGGTCAAATACATCAAAGGATCGAAAAGGGCGGGCCGCTGGGATCGATCCGGAATTTCACCGATCGATAATACCGGCCAATTTGGATAAAGAGCTTATGTGATAGCTCGCCTTACTCCATTTTTCAACGCCCGGACGCAAGGTTTGGACGGTAGTTATGCCCATGGACTTCGCTATCCCAAGCTCCGACTTTGGATTGTCGCCGACAACCAACACCTCGGCTTTATCCCAATTGTTCGATTCCAAAATTTCCTCGAATATTTTTTTCTTACCCTTCCGTGTTTCCGGGTTTTCCATCTCATCAATAATAATTTCGTCGAAAAGCGGTGCCATTCCGGTTTTGTCGATTTTTGACTGCTGGAACTTTCTATAGCCGGTCGTTACCAAGTATTTTGTCACTGGCAGCTTTTTGATGTAAAACTCGTCTCCGTAGGTTTTTAACACCATATTTTCCGGAATTGTAATCTGCTGGTAAGCCATTCTCATCGCTTTGGCAATGCCCGGAGGAAGATTAAATTGCACGACAAGATCTTCAAATCCCGTATACCAAATTGCGCTATTAAATGCGCGTTTAGTTTTTTCCGGCAGGTTGGAGGCGAGCAAGGGGGCAAGTATCGTAATTAAAATATCATTACCCAAAGAACGGGTATCGAGAATTGAATTATCCAAATCGAAAATTATTCCTTTAATCATGTTTGTTTGTTCGCTACTTCGTAGCTTTAGCGAGGCGCAAAGCGACAGCGGATTGAATTTAGCCTAGCTTTTAAAGAAGTTTTACGATATCTGCGGCGATATCGGAAAAATTCATGTTTGAAGTATCATAAATTTTACAATTAAGCGAGCTATTTTGCGTCAGCTTAAGCAAAAAACGTTGTTGATCGATATAATAATTATTGACTTCCGACTCGCTTCCCTTTTTGTCCGCGTAATCGTTCCAATCTTTATCTCTATGTTTTCGGGCCAAATTTATCCGTTCCGGAATTTTGGCTTCGTAGATTTTTAGAAGAATTAATATCGCGTTTGTTCTGATCGAATTTTCTATTTCGAAAAAGTCTTCTATTGCGCAATTTGTCCGGAATATATGCGTAAAAAATAATCGGTCGAAAATTATAAAGTCCTGCTCCTTATCCCCGGCTTTTTTCAGGATTGGCTTTAAAAAATCGATACTTTTTCGCTTGTCCTTATTATCCAATAACGGCAGCAAAGTCTCAACTTCCGAGATAACGGAAAAGCTGGCTTTTTGTTTGGCTAAAGTTTTCGATAGTTCCTTGATTACGGATGTTTTGCCGCTGGTCGCGATTCCTTCCAAGATGATAATTTTCATAATTAAGAATGATTGTCCGATGAAATCGGTCTTTTTATCCGGCGACACCAAAGAGCCAAGCGTAAAATTATTCCGCTTGCGCGAGGGCGCCGACTTTATAAGTTAATTTCAAAAACGCGGCTGAAGTGATCACGACAACGATGGAAACAAGAATCATTCCAATACCGATCGAAAACATGTCGGAAATTCCGCTTACGATCACCAGAAGAATAGCATTAAAAACCAGATGTATCTGGCTTTGGATGCTCAAAGCGGTAGCGCGATGCGTCGAGGGAACGATTCTGTTTATAAGATTGCCGATAAATACATCTTGGGAACTAAGAGTCAATGAAGATATGATAATGGCGGTAATGACCAAAAATTGCGAGTTGGTCGTAAAAGAAAGAGCCGCAATCAAAGCTATGAAAAGATACAAGAATATGATTTTTTGCCAGTCCATGTATTTGCGGATTTTGGGATAAAGGACCAATCCCAAAATACTAAAAGAGCTGGACAGAAAATAAACAAACCCGAAGTATGCCACCGGTATTTCCGCCAATTTCATAACCGGTTGAAAGTAGTCGAACAAAAGTTCGTAAATTCCCGCCATCAGGGAAAAAACGATTATCGCGTACCAAGTGACCTTATGTCTTAAGAGAAATCCCAGTCCTTCCCTGATCTGACGGAAAGATTTGCTGAGGCTTTTTTCCCTGGGAGGTTCTTTAAGGGAAAATATCAGCGCAAGGCATATTACGCTTGCGATCGTCGAGAGTAAAAACACCATTCTTGGGTTTATGGAATAGACATAGGCACCAATAACAGAGGCCATGAGTCGGCCCGTAAAAAAATATTTTTTGACCTTGGACTGCGTTTTCTCGTATTGTTCTTCTTTTCCCGCCGTTAGCAAAGTATCATAGATGAAAGCGCTGAATATTCCCATCGAAAGCGCGGTTCCTATGCCATTCAAACAAAAAGCGATAAAAAACATCACAAAAGAATGGGTAAACAAATATATAGCGTTCATGGACAAAAAAGCGATCCAGCTTAAAATAAGCATGGATTTGCGGGAATATTTATCCGCCCAAAGGCTCGAAGGGATATCGAAGAAAAAGGGCATGATCGATGAGCCGGCCAGGATTAGTCCGACTTGGGTCAGATTCATTCCGCTGGCCAAAAGAAAAATAACAAAAACAGGCCCGGGAAACCACATCCCGTCGAAAAAATTCATCAAGCAGATCTTTTTAATGTTTCCCTTCAGATTTTTTTGTATCACTTCGTCCATATTATACCAGATAAAATATTATTAGGGCCTATAAGCCTTTTTTTGACGAAACAGCAAATTATCGATTGCTTGAGACAACGATGAACCGCGTAATTAAAAGCAAAAGCGGGCAATAGTTGAGCGCCCGCTATTCGATCTCGAAGAAATTAAGACTATCGCGATTTTCTTCAATCACCTTTTCGACAAGAGCTTCCTCGCTCTTGGTGAGGGTGATTGAATAATTGGACCTCGCGATAAATGGCATCCACCCGCTCTCCAGAGTTAAGCCGTCGGGCACGATCTCGTAAGATAAGTGGCTTGTTTCGCCAAATGTATATGTCCGGATCATCACCCTCCAAACTTCTCCAAGCTCTCTTCTTTTTCTTATTTCCAATACCAAGTTTTTAAGGGCTCTTCCTAGGATTTCGCCCTCTACAACCTTTTCAGCTATCAGACATCTTACCCATAACATAGCACCGGCACCCTTCGGTTATAATAGCACGAATATTTCAGCTGTCAAGATATGGCTAATGTCCACATACCCTTAAAACAACACAATGCATTACGACTTAACCGTTAATCAAACTCCCAAACTGTTTATACCGATTAAACATCCATGATTTTTTAATAAACCTTAAGAAAACCGTCAAGTGCGAAAAGAAACGTTCAGGAAAAGATTACACTTTCCGCCTTTAATCTTTTTATCCGCTTCCCTGTTTTTTCAAACAAAAAACATGATGTTTCCATCATGTTAAATCTTTTATGGCGGCTTCGGCTTCGGCAATGCAGCTTAACACCGAGGCGGTGCCGCCCAATTGGGTATTTTGGTAGATATTACGCGCTATTTGCATATGTTTAAGCGCGTTATCCTTATCGAGCAAGCCCTCATAGGCCAAGCCAAGGTACCAATGCGCGGCTCCCTGGACTTTCAAGTTTCCGGTTTTTTTTGCGAGGTCAATGGCCGCTTCCGCGGGTGATATCGCCTCTTGAAATTTCTGCTCTTGGACGAGCATCGCGGCCTGCGCAGCCGGCAAATCGCAATTGCTCTCGTTTAAGCTGATGGCTTTGGCGATGAGCCGGAAAGCTTCTTCTTTGCGGGAAAGGCCGTACAGAATATGCATATACAAAGAAAGCGAAAAGTAATAATTGCCTTCTAAAACCTGCTCGCTCTCCGCTCCCAGCCGCACGGCGTTTTCCGCTTCGGTAAGTGCCAGTTCCAGCATTTCCGTATCGTTTCCCGACAACCCTCCGCCAAGGTAAAAGGCCGCCGCCGCCGCTAATCGGTGGATAATTTCCCAGTCTTTTTTAAGAAACCGGCAATTTCCCGCCGCCTGCGCGATTTCTAGCGCTTTTGCGTATTCGCCGGCCCTGACCGCTTCTTCAATCGCCTGTGGCGATTTTTCTCTCAACGTTTTGATTTCCGCCAAACTTATAACCTCCTTTCGCGGTAACAATACCACAAAAAACGAAAAGTGCAAGCCGCTATGCGCCCGATTGCAGGCCCGGGTTAATCGCATCACCGGAAATACCGAGGTCCGTATTAAAGACGGCCAGAGAAAAGGTTTTCATTATTTTTTTCTCACGAAGATAAATTATGGTTACAAGGCGACGTCTCTTCAAATTTATATCGTGTCCAGCGGCTTAATCACGCGCTCAAGCCAAAATTCGCTAAAACGTTCTCCATCGACGCGAGTCGCGACTTTGAAGATTTTTCCCGAATTATCGATCCGTTCAGAGAGAGCGCCGTCAGCTTCATCCATTACTAAAGACAGTTTCTCGATTTTTACCCCATCCCAACCTAAAGCAACGGCAACGGCCAGCGGATCATATTGGAAATTAATAATATCTTTTGGTACGTTTCTACAGTCTTTGTATTTTTCCGCGAAATTTTGGTCTTTCGCGAATTCTTCGGCTTGTTTTGCCAGGAGTTGTCCCAGGGGTCCGGAATTTCTAAGAGGCTCAAGGTGCGCTTGCCGTAAAAAAGTTTCACCCGTGATTGAAAGTTGAACCAATGTGATATTGGCAATCGCCAGAACGTGTTTTGCCGATCTCACGTCAATTTGTTTATTGAAATCCCCCTCGTTTTTCCAGTTGGGAAAACCCGGGCGCGCCGGATGAACATAACCGCCCATAAAAAATATCTCCGTCTGTTCGAGTATTCCGGGATACTTCATATCAAGCAGGAAAAGGTTTGTGAGCGGGCCGATGGCGACTATGATCGCGCCTTGCTCAATGCTTTGTTTTAAAAGCTCGAGCGCTTCGTCGAGTGGATTTATCAGCGCCGTTATCGGTTCGGGCCAATACCGTTCTTCGGATGGCAGGCCAAGATGAATAGGATAAAAACCGGAGGCATTATCGGCGCCGGCCTTAACCGGTAAACCGGTCCGCCCGGAAATTTTTAGGGTATATAGGACCTGGCCCGCTCTTATGCCGCCATTTTCCGCGACCGTTGTGATGCCGGTAATTTCGACTTCTGGCGATTTTAACAAAAACGCCAAAGCGCAGATATCATCAATATCTCCGCCAAAATCAGTATCGAGATGAATTTTTTTGGATTTTGGATTCATTTAAATATGCTCTTTACTTTTTGTTTCCGTAGAATTTAACCAGTGCCTTGATGCCGGCTAAATTCTGTTCCCACTCGATGGTTTTATGGGTTTTAAGCTCCACGCTGAATGCCGGTATGTCAATGGAGGCAAGCCAGTCGGTGGCATCGCCCGAGACCTCATATTGGTCAAAAGTAGTAAGCGCCGGGTATCCCGACGCACCCGAATAAGCGTTCATTATAGCCAAGGTTTCCGGAAGCATATCGCCGCCGCACTGCGAGCCATAGATGGCGTTAGCCTGGCTGTGCCAGAAAATAACGGCGGCTGGTTTAGTTTCCAAAACAAATTGCTTGATCGCCGCGCTTTCGGGTTCGGAGAACGGCGCGGTTCCTCCGCTAACGGTCTTGTTTTGCCAGACACCCTCCGGCTTCCAGCCACAGTCAAAATTGCGGTTGAGGTCGACGGAATGGGCATTGAGCCTTCCGGCCACATTGGAACCGGGCGGAATATCGGTCACACTAAAACGGCTTTCCTTGCCAGTTATCTTAAAGTCTCCGTCGGGATTCGCGGACGGAATAATCGTGATAGCCAGATTATTGGGAATGAATTCCGGATTCTGGTTGAGATAATCAATTAAGTCGTACGCCAGGATCACACTGTTCCACTCATAGCCGCCGTGTATGCCGCCGATAAAAACTAGCTGGGTTGGGCCGTTGCCAAAGGTAAAAGACTCGATTTCGCGGTTTTCCACGGACAGACCCAATACCTTGCGCATCGGACCCGGGACTTTGGTCTCCGCTGGCGTCTGCGTAGGCGCAGTGGGCTCGTGAGCGGGTTTTGGCACCTCAACCTTCCATACTCTCTGTGAAGCGAAAAACACGAACAAAGCAGCGCCAAGCGCGGCAAGGCAAAAAAAAGCGATTATGAGTTGCTTGAATTTCATTGAGCGTAATGTTCGAAAAGCGCTTTAATGCCCGCTACGTTCTTGTCCCATTCAACATTATTGTCCGTGGAAAGGAGCACGCCGATCGCGGGAACGCTATTTTTGGCAAACCAGTCGGTCATATCGCCGGATACTTGGTAAGATTCGAAGTTTTTATAGGCTTGGTACCCGGAGGCTTTGGCGTAAATATCCGTGATCGTTTGAGTTTCAGGCAAAATGCCGTTGCCGCAACTTGATGAATATACGCCGCCGCCGGAGCTATACCAGGCGATTACCGCGGTCAGCTTGTGAGCCTGGGCATAATCTCTGATCGCCGCGCTCTCGGGTTCGGAGAACGGCGCGGTTCCGCCGCTGACGGTCTTGTTTTGCCAGGTTCCGGTTGCTTTCCAGCCGCAGTCGAAATTCCGGTTGATATCCACGGTGTGGTCATTGAAGCGGCCCGACACCTTCGCGGCCGGCGACGATGAAACATCGGTGGCGCTAAAGCGGCCGGTAACACTTACGACTTTATTCAAGCCGTCCGGGTTCAGTACGGGAATGACCGTTACTTTAATGCTACCGGGGATCACGCTAGGGTTTGCTTTCAGGTAATCCATTACCTGGTAAGCAAGGAGCGCCGTGTTCCAAGCGTATCCGCCGTGGATGCCGCCGACAAAAAGAATTTCTTTTTCGCCCGTGCCAAAATGATAGGCGGTGATATCGCGTCCCTCGACCGATTTTCCGATAACCGTTTGTTCTTTATTTTCCGGGGTTTGAGTCTGTGGTTCAACAACCGGGTTTTCGTCTTTTGGCGTACTTGTCGGATTATTATTTTGATTCGGGATAGTTTGGGTTTGGGTGTTCTGGGGCGGGATCGCTTCATTGGTTTCGTACAGCTTCGGAATATAGAGGCCAATCCCGATTCCAACAACGACAAGGGCCGCCACCGCAAGCACAATGGATATTTTTTTCATGGTTATTTTGATATTAATAGCACCAACATCAGCATAACATAAAATCTATTATTTATGATTAACCCAAAACTCCGAGGCATAACAGGCGGTATATTTCGTTAACAAAAAGCATCGTTTTTAACACGATGCGCTTTTCAGGCTAGCGGTATATTTTTTTGGCTGAATTAAACAGAGACGATCGGCAGATCCGTGATATTCAGCGTTCCCTTGAACAATATGTGCGGGATGCGATGATAAATCAGCGGCCATTGGCCTTTACCGATCATTTTCCGGTAATAATCTATGGTTGCTGGCGGCATCGGCGAAAATTCGGCAATTTCGGAGGGATCGTAGGCCATAAAATCATTCTCTTCCATTATGTCCCTCTCGTTGTCGAATAAATATACGACGGCATTTCGCGCCTCGATCATTGCCGGGTCGATTCGGTAGCAACTAATCGTAAAATTTGGGTCACTCCCGGCTGTGATCAGGGCTTGTTTGATTTTTAACGGACTGACCGGTGATAAATGCAAAACGTCATTCCATAGACAACCGAGCCTGGGTATCCGCTGCCGGGTCAGATGCTCGCGGCCGGCATATTTACCGAATTCCTGTTCGTAAATATCCGGAAACTTTTCTTTCAACGCATTAAGCGGATAAAGAGTATTGCCCCGCAAGGGCCTGGGTAGCAAATGGTAAAGATAGGCCTTTTTGTCCGCTTTTTCCCCGGAAGGGTTTTGATTATCGGTATCACGTTTCATCTTTTAACCTCTGCCAACGAAGTTTGCTAAAGTCATGGTTAATATTATAACACTATTATTTATAAATAGTCAAGTTTGAATAAAAAAAACCGCCAGATGCCACTTGCTATCCGACGATTAATAAAAATTGTATTTTAAGATTAACTCCGCATCGCGGTATTAAACCCCGACCTAATGGACGCGTCCGTGGCAAGACTTATTCGCCCATTCCGTTAGTTCATCTATCGAACCGCAGGGATGGGTTTCGTGAATGATGTGCAACTCCATATCTTCACGATAATCATTAAATATTGCCGGGCTAACTTCCCTGAAACACCCCCCTTCTATGGCCAAGAAATATCGATCAGCCTTGTTATATTCACATCCAGCCGGACTTTGCGCAAGAGTAAAATACTTGCCCCCGCGCTGCCCCGAAAGGACCAATTGGTACGTCTTCTCGCTAATCATGTATTCCACCATGCTTCCCATAACACTCAGTTAATAAATTGTCAAACAGCGACGAGTCCTTAATGGCAAATCAGACAAAGACAAAGTGAGGATATTTATAGGTCTATTTTTGAGCGTTTAACGTAACTAATTTCCAAACAGTTTGTTCTTTCGCACATAATGTCAACGATGTGTTGGCCAGAGAGGTAAAATGAAAAAAACGTCTGAAGATATCGTATGTGAGTTGATCGTCGAACATCATGGTCGCTATGACTGTTTTTATGAAATATTCATGGGATATGGCCAAAATATTATTTTGAGCCAAACCGGAAACATATTCAACGAAAAGTTGAGCTCTTTTTTTTACATCGAGAAAATTTTCTTCGTCGGCGTAATGCCAGCTTGGGTCGGAATTATTTTTTTCTTTTAGCAGATCAAAAACTTTTTCAACTTCCGGATCGTTTAGTAGTTTGCCTTCGATTGAGCTCGGCCATTTTTTTTCGCCCAAAAGAGCAATTTCCCGAATGTTTACGTTAATTTTTTTAGCGACAATTTCGGACGTTTCTTTTGTCCGTTTATGCGGACTGGCAAGAATTATATCGATACAATTGTCGGAAACCCGTTCGGCTAACTCCTGGGCCTGTTTGCATCCGAGAGCGGTTAACTGGTCGTTAAAACTTACAACGCTTTTTTGCAGATTACTGTTTGTTTCTCCGTGGCGCGCAAAATATAATTTCATAAGATTGATTTTTTCGTTTTCATAACCCGATAAAATGGGTTGTCTAAGATGATGTTGGAGCGGCCTTGGTAAAGATTTATGTTTAATTTGTTTAAAAAAACCATCGGAAATTAATTGCGATGAGTTTTCTCGCCGAGATCGATTTTCAGAACAGTAGCAAGTGTGGGATAAGAGAAGTAAGCAAGAGCCTTATACGACGGATCGATCAGCTCGATCATTTCCATTTCTGAACGCTTGATAACTCCGAATCCCGGTTGGCCAAGATATGTCTTCTTAAAACTTTCGTAATTTGCCACCGTAAAATCCGCGTCTCCCTTTTCCGGGCGCTTCGGATCCGGCCGTCGTATTTTTACCAGCTCCAAAGTGCCGGCCGCAGTTGATAGCGGAGTGATGTGGAACACTGGTCCCATCGCGGTTTCTTGTACTGTTGGACCGAGCTGATGGGCCAAATTGATCAATTCTTCGTATTCCGTTTCATTCTGCGCGAAAATACACGCGTAGTTAACCGGCGCTTTCTTATCAGAAGTATGCGCAACGTTTAACCGTTGCGCCTCGGTAACAATTTCCTGTATGAGCTTTTTTAAGTTGGCAATGGTCATACAAGGCGCATATTACCATAAATATCTTGGTTTTTGCATAACTGGGGAATTTTGCTGAAAGCCTTGGACAATGTTGAAACCATTATTTCTCAAGGATCTTCTTAAGCCGATCAATAACTGCTTTTTCCCAGTATTTCATCGAATACCAGCGAAGCAGAGGTACGGCGATTATACCTAGCCATTTTTTATGAATGGTGACTTGATAGGTATAGTCAATCAAAGTTCCTTTGGCGTGTGGAGATAACAACATCTCTTCATGTCCGGAAGTCCCAAACTGATAACTGTCATTATCCGAAATGAAGCCCTTCCCCGGGAGAATTTGAGTCTTCATCTTCACCTGAAACCTTTTACCGAATGATCTTACGGTTGCGTCCATCTCTACATAATTTCCAACACGCTTGTTGATCCGTATTGATTCAGCGACCTTTGGAAAATGCTCCGGAAATTTTTCAAAGTCGGTCATTATTCCGAATACATCATTTAGGGGAGCCTTAACAACCCATTGTTTGTGAAGTGTTATTTCGTTCATGTATAGTATTTTGCAATGATGTGCTGGCCGTCTGGGATGTCGTTGGAATTGCATTAGACAATGCAATAGTGATTTGATATTATATCACAAAACAATAAAATCATTATGGAAACTCTTCATGAGCTTGCTAAAAAAGAATTAAAAGGTTCTCATGATTATTCTCATGTCGAGAGATCATTAAAATATGCCAAAGAATTAAACTCTGCGCATAAAGGTAATTGGAAAGTAATAGAGGCTTCAATTTTACTTCATGAATTTAAAAAAAATAATCCTGATAGTGCAAAAGAACTCTTAAAAGGCTTTACAGATAAGGAGATTGAAAATGTTGTTCATTGTATAAATACTCATTATTGCTTAAAGATTGATAAACCCGAGACCATCGAAGCGAAAATTGTTCAAGATTGCGACACTATAGATATGTTAGGAGCCGTAGGTATTGCAAGGGGTTTTATGGCCGCAGGCGAAAAAGGTTTAGGCTTAGCAGAAGCCAAGGAAGAATATAAAAACAAAAGACTTGGTCTTTATACTAAGCTAAACTTGGAAGAATCTAAAAGAATTGCTGATAAAAAATTCGAATTCACAAAGCTTTTCTTTGAGACTATCGATAAAGAAATATAGTGTGCGCGGTTTGATTTCGCTCAATACATGCCAAACTATTACAGGGATTGCCAAAAATGAAACGAGCCCGGAACAAAAAACCGCCGGATACGGCGGTTTTTGGCTTTTCTTGAGGCGTCCAAAAATTCGCAATTCGAGAGAAATCGTTTCCCGCCGCTTGCTAGCACTGGATACTGCGCTTGCCTTCACTCGCTTACTGGCTGCGTGAGACGATGTGGAAACTTTTTTATCGCTAGGCAGAAATAATTAGGATTGCTGTAATATAAAAAAAGCCGGTGCGGTTTTTTCCGCACAGCCTTCTATCTTCATCGTCTCGGGGTCTCAAGCAAATTAAAATGTGATCCCGTGGCACGAAAGAACTTCCATTCCCGCCATGTTGGTAGTGTGGATAATGGCATCCTTACTCGGATTCACAGTTTCATCGATATAGGGCTTCAGTCTTTCTTTCGTCAGCATTCCAAAGGTTGCTTTAATACCGACGTGAAGTACTATTTCATCGTGCGTTAACCCGGGAATACAAACTTGCAATATCTTTAGGTCAACCTTACTAATGTCTCTTTGCTCAACCATTTGCGAATTCACCTCTTTTTGATCTATAGTTGAAAATTTATACTATGTCAACGGCTGCGCAATAAGCCTTCATCAGCCTGCAACTGCTCGGAAAAAAGCAAAAGAAAAGCGCTCTGCCATGGTTACATTCATCCGCCTGGTTTCTCGTTTTTTTAGGCGGTGGTATCAATTTTGACGAGATCTTTTATTTATTGGTTGTTTGGTTGAAGCGGCGGCATTTAGACCAAAGAACGATATTGACAATGACGGTAATAAGATTAATAATAATCATCATCATCGAATGGAGGAATGCGATTGCGAAATGATTTACCCGATACTGACGAGTACATCATTGAACTACGTAAAGAAGAACGAAGAAAAGCACGTGAATTAAAACGGTCGCTCTCACCCAAACCGGAACCGAAGCTCAAAGTATCTTCCAAAAACCCGCGCCGCTTAAAGACTGAACTCGCGCCGCCGCCCCCAAAATCAAAATTCATTTACCGGTGGGGCGACCCGATTTTGATTGCAGTTTACCTCTGTTATTTGATTATTAGCTTTGCTTGGCTATCTCCAAAGGGGTTGGAAGTTGTCATATATTTGTTCTATATAGCCTTTCTCGGCGGTATTTGGGTTGTTGCGATCACAGTTTTCCTTATGGGCCGTATCTGGGACTTATCATAACCCCCGATCAAATAACGGAGCTTCGCCCGCCTCCGTTTTTTTATTGGCGAAATTCCCCTTTCGTTTTACATTGCCAAGGCGACTAAATGGGAAGGGCGTCCAAGACGAACGAGGTGAGAACAGAATTAGCTAAATTAAACTTTGTCGGGAAATACACTTATAGTAATTATAATATTGACATAATTAATATTGCATATTAGAATATAAATGGTGAAAAAGTGTCATCTCGAAATAACTACGGGCAAGAGCCAACGGCTGAAGAGTCGGAAAGCTTAAGAATAATGTTTGAAACCGCTAAAAGGTTGATTGAGGCGGTTGGTGCTGGTAAAGTAAAATTGGAAAAATCAGCCGTGGTAAATGAAAAACTGTTCATATACCATGGGCCTTCCCGGTATAGTATGATTGATCCGGAAAAAGAGGACGTTGGCATAGTCAAAGATACTAAGGGAACAGGATTCTCTAGCGGAATAGTATCCGCAAATATTATAAAGTGGACAGAAACCATGGAGCAATGGTTGTCCGGTCACTAAAACTGCATGCACTAGCATGCTCTTTTTTTACGATTTTTTAAGCCTAATATTTCCGAAACACTTGGCTGCGGGACATGGATTCGAACCATGATAAACGGATTCAAAGTCCGTTGTCCTACCATTAGACGATCCCGCAAAAACTGACGCCATTATCATACTATCAAATTGAGATAAAATCAATGTTATATTTTCCAAATGTTTTTTCGCCGGGCGTGGTATAAGACCACGCCGGGCGACCAGCGGAAGTATCCTCTGGACTTCTCATTATTTTATGTGCCACGGGTTTACCCGTGGTCTATAAAATAATCAACGCTGTTTTTTGGCGGGTATATATCCAACAGTTTGCAACAGCGATTAATTTGACAAAACACGTGCTGTGTGTTATATTACAGGAGATTGAAACACTGAAGCGGAGGTTATACTGTGCAAGCGATAGAGGAACGGTTCAAATGGTATGAGGGTCGCCCGCCGATGGTTGTCGGAGCGGCGTTCGGGATAGTCTGGATGCTGGAATTAACGCTAGGCATGTCGCTTATCGCTGGATTCCACTGGGTTATGCTGGTTTTTTTGACATCGATTCCTTGTGGAATTTGGGTTGGCAGCCAGCTGGACGCTAAACGCACATTCAGGGTTGGCGTACGTGTCGCCGGCTACGTTTTTCTGCTCTTAACTTATGGCACATTGGTGAATAGGCTGTCTTGAAACCGCTGAAACCAGTGGTTTTATTTTACCTGACATTTGTAGCAATTAATGCTAAAATATTGGTAATAAAGCTGATAAGGTGAGATTGTGAAAACGAAAGTCAGTTTGTTTTTAATGGTGATAGCGATGGCAACGGTTTTCCAAGCCGCGGCTGTCGAGAACGGTAGCGACATGAATATAAGCGAGGTTACCTTCGACTTTACAGGTAACTATCGGATGCCCCAGACTTGGGTTGGGGTGGAGATTACAACGGACCAAGATTATTTCACTGATGATATGTGGAATTACTCTGTGCTCGTTGTTGGAGAGCTTGGAAATGCATCTCAACGTATCGGTCCGGATGCAAACGAGATCAGGCGGATGAAAGATCCCCGCTACAATCTCTATAATCCGGTGAGCCGTGGTCCTTTCGAAGTCGAGGTTTGGCTCTGGGAATCGGTAGGCAAAATCCAAAAGATAATGTTGTTCCACAACGAGACGGTTCTGGATGAGGTCGCAGTCAACTTTGAATACTCCGAAGAGTATTTCAAAGGGAACGACACGACAATAAAGTTCCAGAAAGAGGCATCAAAAAATGCCTCAATTTTTTTCTTTAAAGCCAAGATATCGAAGTTAGCGGTTGTTTATTGACAAACCAAAAAAGCATGATATCGTAATGGTCTCGAAAGTAATTTCGGGAACCAGCGATCGGAGGTAAAAATGGCGGGTTTATGTCCAACGTGCGGAAGGTTCTTATGCGACCATACCGCAAAAGAAAGGGGCCAAACCGATGGCGAGTTTTTTGAAGACCTGCGGCGCGATATCACCAAAGAAGAACTAGAGGCTTGGAATACTGGCGACGATGCCAAAAAAATCGCCGTCGCGCAGGCGATTGCCGAACAACGAAAAGCCGGAACTTTCGTTCCGACGTTTCAAATCGCCGAGCGTGCTTTACACCTATTGTACGCTTGAATTAAATTGCTTGGAGGTAAAAATGCCTGGATTATGCCCAAATTGCGGCCGCTATCTGTGCGACTGCACGACCGGAGAAAGAGGTCAAACCGATGACGAGTTTAATGAGGATATGCGGCGCCAATTTACGCCCGAGGAATTAGCGGCGTTCGAGTCCGGCGATTCCGAGGCGAAGCTTAAAGCCGCCCGCGCGATTGCCGAACAGCGAAAAGCCGGAACGTTTAAACCGATTTTTCGAAATTAGGTAAAGACCGAAGTTATAAACTGCCTCGTATCAAACGAGGCTTTTTTTAAACGATCATAAAATCCGGAATTACACCGCGTCGCAGGCCTCGATAATGGCCAGCTCCAGCGGCAGTTGGGGTATGGGAGAGTAGCGGATCTTTTCCTGGGCGCCCAGAAACAATTCGATGATTTTTCGCAGTCTTTCGATTTTGAGTTCCGACGCTTGTTGTTTCAGGCGCGCGAATTCCTCGTTGGTCAGGCCGGAGGCCAAAAGCAGGCCGGCGCTTTCGCTGTCGCTTAATCCAGCCAGGCTCATGATCAATCCGTGACGGAGATAATTAAGGGCGCTTTTATTGAATTCCTGGAGGTCAAAACCCTTATCGGTGATTCCGTTTAAAAAAGCAATCGCTTCGGCTGCTTTTTTGGCGGTCAAAAGATCGATAAAATCACCGATGAATTTAATTTCCACGATACCCAAAAGATCACGGATGTCCCCGGCTTTGATCGTTTCTTTTCCGCCTTTTATTCCCGAAAAAACCAAAACCTGTCCCAAGAGGCTTTCGGCGTCCCGGACCGACCCCCCCGCGTTGATCGCCACCAGTTCCAGCGCCGCTTTGTCGATCTTAACGTTTTCCTTTTCCGCCAATCCCTTCAGCCGGTGCACCAGTTCATCGATCTTTAATTTGCGGAAGTCAAAGCGCTGGCAACGGGAAAGAATGGTCGGCAGCATTTTGTGGAGTTCGGTTGTTGCCAGAATGAAGATAGCGTGGGCCGGCGGTTCTTCCAGTGTCTTAAGTAAAGCGTTGGCCGCGTCTTTTGACAATTGGTGGCATTCATCGATGATGAAAACCTTGTATTTTGATTTTGACGGAACGTATTTAATGCCATCGCGAAGCTCGCGAATATCATCGATTCCCCGGTGCGAGGCCGCATCGATCTCGATCAAATCCAGGGAATTTCCGTTCGTGATCTCAAGGCAGGAAGAGCATTTGCCGCACGGTTCGCAATTGCCTACTTTCCGATCCTGGCAGTTTAAAGCTTTGGCCATGATCCGCGCGGTCGTGGTTTTTCCGCAACCCCGAGGCCCGGAAAACAAATAAGCATGCGAAACGCGCCCGCTTTTAATGGAATTACATAGGGTTTGGATGATGTGATCCTGTCCGGCCACTTCGGCGAAGACTTGGGGACGGTATTTACGGTATAAAACTAGATTTTCCATGTGAATAAATTGATAAAGCGGGAACAGCAGGAAAAGTTGGAACAGCAAGAAGAGCGGGAAAGCATTGGATCAAATTCAAGCTATTCTCGCTTTCTTGCCGTTAGCGCTTTTTTTACTTATTTCTTGAATACAAAGAATTTATAACCAACGAAGTTCCACGCGAAGGTAATGATCACCGCTCCAATGCCGCCTAGATTTCCCCACAACGCCGCCGGCAGGCCGAATTGCGGTCCCAAGACGTTTACGATGAGGTGCGCTATCGATACGTTAATAATCAAGCCCGTAAGGGTTACGGCGAAAAATTGGTAAAACTCTTTGCTCATTTGCGCAGTTTCAGGCTTTTTAAAAGCCCAAAATTTGTCCGGTATGTATTTTAATACCGTGGCGATCATAAAAGAAACTGCTTTGAATGCCAGGTAGGTGACGCCGGAACTAATCCCGAAATAAGCGATAAAAGCGCTAAGCGTACCCAAATCAAAAATCGTGGCCAGTACCCCGATCAGCAAAAACTTAGCCAGCTGGAAAATGAACAAGTATTTTTTCCCGATCAGGAAGGCGATCCACAAACATAAGGGAGCCAAAAAAGCAAAAAGCGGGATCAAAAGCCATAATAAGCCTTCCAGGCCGCCAAGTTTTTCCACTATTCCGGGCTGACCGAACAAACTCCAGAAATAAACAGCCGTAACGGCGCCAATGCCGGCGGCGATAAGCAGGTCGATTTTTTTCATATATTTGTCTTCTTGCCGGTTAAATCGGGAATTATTAAACCTTACGCCATTTTATCACGCGATTCTTTGATTGACAATCAAAGACCGTTTTGATAATTTATTATAATCCCATGGGAAATCAACCTGCCGTCATCAATAACCGCTCTAAATACTGTATCAGCCTCTTTTAGGCAAGAAGATTTCTAATTTTAGTTGAAATCTGTTTGCCTCAAAGAGGCTTTTTTATTGAAGGAAAAAATTGAATTCATTTGAAGCAAGAACAAAAAAATTATGAAAAAGAACAACATACTTCAATACATCGGAAAAACACCGTTGATCGAAATAGAAAACGACAACCCCAAAGTCAAAATTTTCGCGAAACTGGAAGGATTCAATCCAACCGGATCAACCAAGGACCGCATCGCGCTTGCCATGGTGGAAAAAGCGGAACGAGCGGGCGTCCTAACCAAAGGAAAAACCATAATCGAACCGACCAGCGGCAATACCGGGATCGCTCTCGCGATGGTGGCGGCTGTCAAAGGATATAAAATCAAGATTGTCATGCCCGAATCAATGAGTATCGAACGGCGCAAAATGATCAAAGCTTTCGGCGCCGAGCTGATTCTGGTAAAACCCGAGGAATGGCGCGATGCCGCCATCAAGATGACCAAAGCGCTGGTCGAAAAAGACAAAAACCTGGTGATGCTCAACCAGTTTGAGAACCAGGAAAACTGCAACGCCCATTATCGGACTACCGGCAAAGAGATCCTGGAGCAAGTCAAAGGAAAGATCGATTATTTCGTAGGCGGTATTGGAACCGGCGGGACGATCACCGGCATCGGAAAACGCATCAAGGAGAAATTTCCGAAAGCGGTCGTAATCGGAGTTCAACCCGTTCTTGGCTGCAAGATCGAGGGATTGAAATCAATCAAAGAAGGATACGTCCCTCCGGTCCTTGAACCTAGCCTGCCCTGCGGCAATCACGCGAAATCTCTGATCGATGCCATCGTTGAGGTAAGCGATATCGATTCTTTCGAAATGACCAGGGAGCTGGCGAAAAAATCCGGCTTGCTGGTCGGAGCGAGCTCCGGCGCAATGTTTTTTGTCGCGCGTTCCATTGCCAAAAAAATGAAAAAAGGCACGATCGTTACGATCTTCCCCGATCGCGGTGAAAAATACTTGAGTACGCCGGTTTTCGAATAGGAGTAAAAGCTTTTTTAATTTAAAAACCCCTTCCGGGGCGAACGTTTTTATTTCTTACGGAAATTAAAGGGAAGCTTTAAGCTTCCCTATTGTTTTAGGCGGCTACCAAATATTCATACAAGCCGACCTGCGTGAGGGGCTGCGTGGCTAGAAACCTTTGAACTTTCCCTGGCCCAATGAGCTTTTGGCTTCCGATGTATCGGAGCGTAAACCCGCCGTCAAGGATTTGGCGCCGGCATGCGCCTAAAACTTGCCTTAAGGCTGTTATCGCTATAAAGGCAGAATTGCCTGTAAGCGCGGGTTTGTCGTTTAGCCACAATTCCGGTTCCGTCCGACTGAAATCTATTTCCAGTCCGGTGTAATTAAGTATTGCTTTCATTCAATCCCTCTTTGATCAATTATCCATTCGCGGGCAAAGCCCGTTTCTAAAAATATAATAACATTTTAAAAATAAAAGTCAACACAGATTTACTCGGTAAGCAATTTTTTTACTTCTTCAAAATACACCACCTCAACATCTTCATCATTTATCATCTTAGGATTTAGGCTGTTGCGGATCGCGACTACGGAAACGCGTTTGCCGTTATTGGCGGCGCGCCTCAAATGCTGGTAGAAATCGCCGTCTCCCGACAATAAAATAATATGGCTTACTTCGGGGTCATCGGAGACTATTTCCAGGTTTTGAATGATGAAACGATCCATGTTGAAATCTTTTTTTCCGTTCTTCTTCACCGGCAAATTGTTTATATCACAGGTCTCGACTTTCACTCCTTTGTCCTGAAGACCGTTTATGAAGCCATTTTTGGCTTCCAGTGTCGGAAATTCGGTGGCCGATTTTTCCACTAAAAACATATCGAAATAAATGATCCTCATTCTTTTCGCGACCATTTCTTCGGATTCTTCTTTGTAAAAGACCTTTGCAAGTTTAAAATAGTCCACCTGGAGATTGGTCCAATTCGGCAATTTATATCGGAAATTCTGCCCATCGATCAGAACAAAGATCAGTTCCTCTCGCGAATCTACGCTAGGTTTGTTAAAAATCGTGCTAGCTGCCATTTCCTTACCTCGCGATGTTTGATTGTAAAAGTACTTTAAGGCATTATCCACTTTTTACTTTTATACGTCAATACTCATTGCGCAAAATTTTCTTTTTGTTAATATTTGTTAATCTGCCTAACGATCAATCATCAATGATCGATAATAATAAAAATGATCAAGCTTTATAATAGCCTTACGAGGAAAAAAGAGGAGTTTAAACCGATCAAGCCCGGCGCTGTCTCAATGTACACGTGCGGGCCCACGGTTTACTGGTACGCCCATGTCGGGAATTTGCGCACTTACATTTTTGAAGACGTTCTTAAAAGAGTTTTGGAGTACGCGGGTTATAAAGCCAAGCACGTGATGAATATAACGGATGTGGGACACTTGACCAGCGATGAGAATACGGGCGAGGATAAAATGGAAAAAGGCGCCGCGCGAGAGAACAAATCGGTTTGGGAGATCGCGAAAATGTATACCGACGCTTTTAAAAAAGACCTTGGAACGCTCAATATCGAAGAGCCCGATGTTTGGGTAAAAGCCACCGATACGATCAAAGAACAGATCGATCTCATTAAAAAACTCGAAGAAAAAGGATTTACTTATGTGATCGAGGACGGCGTTTATTTCGATACCGCCAAATTGGAAAATTACGGCCGGCTTTGGCCGAACAAATTGGATATTAAGACGAGAGCCCGGGTGGAAGTAGTCGCGGGCAAGAAAAACGATCCGGATTTCGCGCTTTGGAAGCTGACTCCGGCCGGAGTCAAAAGGCAAATGGAATGGGATTCGCCCTGGGGTAAGGGATTTCCGGGTTGGCATACCGAATGTGTCGTGATGTCCTGTGATAATCTGGGCATACCTTTCGATATCCATTGCGGCGGCATCGACCATATCCTGATTCACCATACCAACGAGATCGCACAGGCCGAGGCCGTCTACGGCGGTCCGATGTGCAATTACTGGTTGCACGGCGAATATCTCAATTTAAAGGGCGAAAAGATTGCCAAGTCTTCGGGTAATATCGTGCTCGTCGATGATCTGGTTAAAAAAGGGATTAATCCTTTGGCGTACCGTTATTTATGCTTTACCACCCACTACCGCATTCCTCTTTCCTTTTCCTGGGAATCCATTGAAGCCGCCGATAGCGCGCTAAAATCCCTGTACGATAAAGTGCGGATGCTGAAAACCGCCGTCAAGGAAATTCCGGCGGAATATTCCGAGCAAGCGCTTGATTACAAGGCGCAATTTACTGCCGCCATCGAAGATGACCTCAATATGCCCAAAGCGCTGGCTGTCCTTTGGCAGGCGGCCAAAGACCAGAATTTTGTCCAAGCCGAAAAACTGGCTTTGCTGCTCGATTTCGACCGGGTGTTGGGTTTCAAGCTAAATTCGGTTAAGGCCGAAGCGATCCCGGCCGGGATTTTGGAGCTTGCCCGGCAGCGCGAACAGGCGCGCCGGAATAAAGACTGGGCCAGAAGCGATGAGTTGCGTGGGCAGGCCGGAGCCGCCGGTTATTTAATTGAAGATACGCCTACCGGTTCCAAAATAAAAAAGATTTGACAAATTGAACAAAAAAGCACGGTTTAGCCACCGTGCCTGATTTTTTGTATACAGAGATACAATCTTGTGATCGGATTAATGAGCAATATGTCCAAATGCCATATTAGAAAACCGGCCATTACGATTAAAATCTGGGTGTGTCTGGAAATAACGTGCATTGGCCCGACTGCAAGGCCGATACAGAGTATGAACGCCGCGATAATTGCGACTATATAGCCGGACAGATTCTTAACGATCATTTTTCCGCCTCCGTTTCGTTTAAGGAGCTAATGCCTTTATTGATCTTGCCGTGTTTTCCGGAAAAAAACAATATTTTGCCAAAAAGCTAAACAAAGAACACCTTATTGCTGTTCGTTTTCGGTAAACAATTAAACCGGCGGATTACGGTCGCACTCTTTTTTTATCGATCGGAAGCGGTCAAGCATTACCATCAGAAGGGCTATGACTCCAATATTAAGCACGATCAAAAAAGGGCTAGCCGCCGTTTTTATCAGAATTATCAAAAACATGGCGATCGAGATACCACACATAATCAAATTGATGTCCAAAATTCCGCCTATTCTTTTCTGCATGCTCAAACCGTTCATCTGGACGCCTGATGCTAGCATTATCGCTCCCAAATATCCGATTGAACCGACAAAAAGCAATGCGATCATTGCCGGATCGGTAAAATCAGGCGCAAATTTAAAAGGCATTATGCACGTTATAGCGTACAAACTGAACTCGAACATTAAAATAATAAGCGGGTCGACGCGTTTCGACATTAATTCATTCCTCCGAATTTTTAAGAACTGGCGTTATTATGACTAAAATTCCTAAAAACGCAAGATAAGTAATCAACCAATGGACTTAAGTCCGGTGGCTTTGATTTTTACGGCTACGCCGGCAGTGATGACGCGGAGTTTTTAGGACGTCGCACTCGTCAGCAACGACGGCCATCCGAGACAATTCAGTATGCCGGATGATTAATTCTTTAACTTGTTGATAGATAATATCCAACCTTTTGGAGCTGTTTGGCCAAACGGCTCCAATGTTCGGCCTTGCTTTTAAAAGTATCCCGAGCTTTAGCTGAGGGGTAGAGTAAAAAAAGAACAGCTCGTTGCCGTTCTTTCAGCTTCTGCGTCTTTCAATGAACTTTGCCACTCTTATCACCGGTAGGCCGACAAGGATGGATAATGACCAAAGAAT